>Ga0134126_10000148_pt1 | contig 93589 bp, 135 predicted proteins | sample KB31752_FD_96881 | JGI IMG/M metagenome (GOLD analysis project Ga0134126, IMG submission 96881) | Terrestrial soil microbial communities with excess Nitrogen fertilizer from Kellogg Biological Station, Michigan, USA - KB3-175-2 | ecosystem: Environmental > Terrestrial > Soil > Unclassified ...
GGTACAAACGCAGGTCTCCCCCATAATAGCGCAAGCCTCTCAGCCTGCGCTCTCACTGCCGAATCTTACGGACCCATCAGACCTTGCAGCCGAGATCGCCGCTACGCAGCAGCAGATTCAGCAGACCGAAAACGCGCTGGCATCGCTGCCTGCCGTAATAACGCAGTCCCGGTCTCAGGCGACGACATCAGCTCAGGAGCTAACTGCACCCCAGCAATCGCCTCCCGCGCCAACAAGCAATAAGCGCCACGAGGACGATGACAACGACGCTGATGACCAATGAAGATAGCCTGTCTGATCGGAGTTACAGCCTACGCCTGGGTCGCAGCATCCAGCGCATTGCTGCTCCTCCTCCTGGGGCATCTCGAGGCGTTTACCTTCCCTTACGCCCAGTGGTTCTGGCTGGCACCATACTACGCTGAGCTAGGACATTGGGGATCAGCGTTCGTCATCGGTTCCGGCCTAGCCCCAGCCATCGTCCCTATTATCCCACTAGCGGGTAGCGCCAATAGGCAACCGAAGCAGCGAATGCTGACGAATCGTTGGCTGCAACCGACAAAGCGACCACAGATAGAACGAGGCGTGACGGACAATCACGGTCACGCCGCCGAAATGGACGACAAGGAAGCGCTACAGAAGTTCCACTCTACGCCTCATCCGGAATACGGAGGAAAGGTAATCGGACGGCTCCCAAGCGACGGCACGACGCTATACGACTGGATGGACACCGGACATACCGGCATGACGCTGGAGTTCAGCGGCAGCGGTACCGGGAAGACCTCCGCTCTGATTACCCAAATATGTCGCTTTGAGGGTCCGAAGGTAATTAGTGACCCGTCAGGCGAGATAGCCTCAATGGTCTGGCGCAGACAGGTCGAATATGAGGGCGAGGAGAACGTCCATATCGTCTCCCCCGATCCGGAGCCAAAGGACCAATACGGACACCCTGAGCCTTGGGCGCATCTAGTGCGACGCTACAACCCCATAAGCTGGATAGACCCGTCAAAGCGTATGGCAACGACAGCGGTAAGAGCCATCGCACGCTCATTCTTCGAGGAAGAGGCGGAAAGCTCCAAGGGGGGCGATAACGAATATTTCCGCAAAGCCGCACGCTCCCTAATAACGGCCATCCTAGGCGACATTATATGGAACAACGATCCTAATGCGCCACCAAAGAACCTGACCGAGATGCGGGTGATCTTGTCGCTCGGGCCAGACGCATTGCAGGACCACCTAGAGCGTCTCCGCACATCGTCCCCCTGCCACACGACACGTCTGGTAATCGGCCCAATGCTCAACTCCCTCCGAGAGTCCGGCAAAACGTTCTCCTCAGTCTGGGACGAAGCTAACCAGGCGACGATGTGGCTAACGGATCCGGACCTCGCAGCGATGGTATCCGGCAGCGACTTCGATGCGCACGCCATATGCGAGCCGACGCCAAAGTCCATAATCTTCCACCTCCCGCTGGACCTACAGCAGAGCGACCCAGCCGTAGCGCGCGTGCTCTTTGGCTCGTTCGTCTCGGCCAAGATTGCGAGCAAGACTACGAACTGGGCGCTGTTCCTACCAGACGAGCCGTGGGCCTTCGGACGGGCGAAATGGATGGAGACCGGCATTGCCGCCGGACGCAAGCATGGCGTGGCCATGCACTTCCCTTGGCTAGACGTAGGCACGCTAGAGCGCATATGGGGCGGCTCCGCTGCGCGTAGCTTCTGGTTCTCGAGCGCTCGCGCTGTGATATTCTCGAGGGTGAATGACCCTAAGGTAGCTCGCGAAATATCGGACGTCTGTGGAACCTACGGTGTACTAGCCCGTAGCGAGGGAACCAACAAAGGGGTCCAGGGCGGCACAGGGTTCGGACGCGTCTCTCGAGGAAGCAACGTCAGCATCCACGAGATTAAGCGTCACGTCCGTATGCCGCATGAACTGGTCCAAGACCCTGAGCGCGACGACCAGCTTGCAATTGGCTTCGGCAAGCCTCTGCCGCTGAAGCGCGCAGTCTGGATGGGCTATCCAGACCTACGACGCGAGATCGAACCAAGCCCGTATGACAGGAGAGTAGCATGAGTATCGCAAGTTGGATCTACGACCATGCACCAGAACGCGTCCGAGACTGGATGGAACAGCGCGCGCAAGATAGGGAGGCCAGCGAGCAGTACGAAGCTTATCTGGATCGTCAGGGGCCATCAATTGATCAGGAGGCCGCCTCCGTCTTCGGCGACAGGCGAAAATACAATATCGAGCACGGAATACCGCTTACTCCATCGCAGCAAGAAGAGCAGCGCAAGGTAGATCGGATCTTCGAGCGAGAAGGTGATGACCGCGATTACGCAGCCCTCAGCCAACAGAGAACACCCAAAGAAACTAGAGCGGCTGAATGGGCGGAAGCAGATGAATATCATGACCCAGACCGCCTAGTAGCAGACTGGTTAAAGCCTGCTGCTGAGCGAGTGGAGCTAGGGATTGAGACGCCACGTCCAGACCTCAGCCAGCAACAGCAGCAGACGCGAGACTACGTCAAGGAAATGGTCGATCGGCTGGAGGAAATAGAGCGAGAGCATCCGAAAGAGCGCAGGCAGGAGCGGGGGGAGGAGAGAGAGCGATGAGCAGGGGGATAGCTGCCGTCCAGAGAGGGCGGATTCAATCTAATCCGGGAGTGACGGCCAGCGGTTCTTCTTGGACTATAGGGAATGTGGAAGCGCCGTCCTATATGCGGGCGAAAGAGATAAGCCCCCACAGACCGTAATTCTCGATCTTGCAGTAAGCGTCCAGGACAAGCTGGAAGTAGCTAAACAGTGGGCGCTCGCATATCCGGAGCGGCCACCTGAGATATGACCTACTGCTGGGAAACGACTGGCGCTGACACGGCGGGCGCCAGCGTAATCCTCTCGTCAGGCGGATATGCAAAATTGGCCCCGCTCGCCGCGTCGACCACCACCCCAATCAACCCGCCAGCCACGATGTTCCCAAAGGTCGTCCCCTGGAACTTCGGAGACTCAGTCACATTGGCTGCCTGATACCCCGCATGTTCACAGTGGATCGCTAAATCATCCTTGCTCTTGTCCAGATGCAGACTCCCCGGCGTCGGATTTACCTGGCCGACCCGAGCCCCATGTCGGTTCACGACACAGTCAGCCCCAGGAGGGTCCGTCGAGATCGTAATCGACTGACTGGTGCCCTCGAAGATCGTCGCGCACCCAGGCAGAAACAGGACCGCGCACAAGGCGCCCAAGAGTGACTTTCCCATGGGACGCCCATACCGCCCCGAGAGTTACGGCGCGGTAACAGGACCCAATCAGTAGGAACTGACCGCTATACATTCTGCATACCTCTAGGCTGTAGTGAGCGGGCCGGATCGGTGTTCGACGCACAGAGACCGGCCCTAACCATGACGAACGAATGGACCGCTCATTATGGCCTCGAAGACAGTTATAGGTATTTACCCCACTGGACACGAGCCTCTGGAACTGTGTTCTTCTGATCCCCATCGGCTGATAGCGCGCCCCGAGGACGAGTTGCAGGAGATTCGAGCAGAGCTTGTGGCTGTACGCCGGCTTTTGCTGCGGATTGTGCCCAAAAGCCATGATCCAGCGTCCGACCACATAGAGCTTGATAATTTTGATTATCACGCTGCAACTCGGGACTTCGTAAACGCGGCTATCTGAAATCCACCTAGTTACGAACCTAACGCCCGCCGATATGCGCGTTGCAGCCTTGAGCGCTCAGTGATTACAACGCACTAGCGCTCGTGGCCCTTATCGCGATCCTGCTCAGGTTCCGGCTGTTCCTGCCTGTCCAGCGCCGCTTCCGCCCGCTCGATAGCCGCCGCCACGTCATCGGACGCCTTGTCATGCAGCGCTTCGTGGTCAAACCGTGGATCGATGCCATGCAGGATATGGTGATGGTCAAGCGGCGGAGCGGAAGCCCGCGCCTCCTCAAGCCTCTGGAGATAGGCGAGCTGGATCATGTCCTCGTACATCCCCTCGTAGCCCTCACCCGAAACCAACTTCGTTGCCCACTGGTCTAAGCGCTTGTCTCCTTCCCGATGGGCGACCTCCGATACGGCCTCCTGCTGGCTCCTAGTGGCCTCTACAACGGCCTGGACGATAGGAGCCGCCTGACGCTCCTCGACCTTCCTGGGGCGGCGTAGGCGCTTCGTGGGCCTATCCCAGACCGCTTCCTTCGCAGCTATCGTCCCTCGCCGCAGACCATTCGCCATCCGAGCGAAGTCCACCCCGAGCTGCTTGACCTCCTGGCGGGCCAGATTCCGCGCCATATTGGCGATGACAAACTGCTCTACTTTCGCTCTGGCCGTAATCTGGTTCCGAGCGTCTCCCAACGGCCTCCGGTCCTTGATTTCCTGAAGCTCAGCGCCCTGGCTGGTGACTATCCACGACCGCACGCGATGCCTGGACGCGGCTACATAGCCCTTGAGGGCGTTCACCGCCTGGGAGCCGGACGGATACAGCGCCAAATGCTCAGTGACCGTATCACCCTGCCTAGCGTCGATCGTCATAGCGTCCCCATAGGTCAGTCGGATCCGGTCGCCTGTTGCGTCTGGCTTCTTGAACTGCTCCCAAGGAACAGAAGCGACATGCCCCTTGGCGGTAAGTAGGACTAGGCCGGTCTCCTGAATCGAAATTATCTCTGCTACCGAGCCATTGTCGCCAACGCGCCCGGGCCGTCGCGCGCCCGAGTATGTGCCATAGACCCGGTTGAACATCCTCACCCGGTCACCAATGGCAATGGGCAAATCATATTCGGCGCCGTGCTGGTCGACGGCAGGCAGGGTCCTAGCGTCTCCGCGCACCTCTCCCCTCGCCTGCCTGCGTTCCCTAATCGCCGCGCCAACTGCTAGAACGTCAGCGTTGGTCGGCACACTGATCCCGAACCGATAACGCGGGTCGTCCTTATTTTCCCTGGTCCGCTCGTCCCATAGGTCAACAGCCTGCTTGATCGCGTCCTTGTAGTCGCCTGGCACAATCAGCAGTGTTCCATCGCCACGCTTCTGCTCGAGAGCCTCGGCAACCGTGTCCTCGTTGCCTGATCTGAATTTCAGTGTCAGCTCAGCTTCGTGCTTCCCTTGTCGGACTGTCTCCAGAAGTTCCGGAAGGTTCTGCCCCATCACATGCTCAAACAGTCGTATCGTATTGCCGGCCTGGATTGGGTTTGTCTGAAGAGAGTCGCCTAACCCCACAAGCTGGAAGCCGTGTTGCTTCTGAAGGTGGGCAATATCAAGCATCATGCCCGTACCGACCTGGGACATCTCATCAAAAATTACGACCGTGCGAGCATCCGGCGTAATATGCCCCTTGCGGACGCCAGAAATAAACGCCTGCGCGGCATATGTTTTCTGGATACCGGCATCCTCTAGCGCATGCGCCTGACGCCACGGAACGGTTATCCCGATGGTCGTGCGCTGATCCTTATGCCAAGCATCGACAAGCGGAGAAAGTAGAGTCGTTTTCCCTACTCCTGCTGCGCCAATTCCAACCGATGCGCGCCCGCTTGTCCCGAGAAGGAGAGCCATTCGCTCCTGAGCAGGCGAAAGCTCTATGCCAGTTTCACGTGCAACAAACGCTATAGAATTCCGGATCGTATATTCGCTAAGAACAGAACTCTTATCCTGCGCGGCCTCTTGCAGGAGGCCGATAGCCTCACGCTCCCGAGCAAGGTGCTTCTCTGTCGTAAAGCGATGGAATAGCTGGTCCTGCCCTTCAGTCTTGGTCTTCCCCCAGATCAGAGTCGTAGTCTCTCCACCCTGCTCTACTCCCTCAGTCCGATACGCCTGCGTGATCGCAAGAATATCGCGCTCCGGATCTTTGGGATTTATGCCGTGGTCAATGAGACCTTCAGCAGCAGCAATCTGCGCAACCTGTCCGTCAAAAACCGAGAGCCTATCAAGGGATTCCGCGAGTCTCGGCAAAGACGCCTCATAGCCAGCCTTAATGCGATGCCGCCAACTTGCGAGGAACCGTTCACGCCCAGGCCTTAGAACGCTGCGGTGTTTATATCCGGCGTCCTCTGCTTGCTTTTTCCAGCTCTCTACATCAGCCTTCTGATCGTCAGGCTTGGACATTCTGCGAATTTCAATAGCTCGATCAAGCAGAGTGACCTTGGCCTTTGGAGAGAGCGTATCCCAGTCCATTCCAATACGCTCGGCATATTTCTTCGCCGCCTCGTTGCCATTAACCGTGGCTTTGGAAAATAGCTCAACTGCCCATCGCGGAACGCTGTGGATTTCAGACATTCCCGTCCGCTTATCAAGGCCGGCTTCGACGCCATGTTCCCGTAGCTTCTGAGCAAGAAGAGCCTGATAAACCTTCCCTATCTTTTTAACTTGTCCGTTCAGGCGCTTCGTATCAATCGCGCCGACATGCTCTACTTGCCCATCCTTGAACACCGCGACGACGTTCGGCGATACAACATGCGTATGGATCTGCATGTCCCCATCAAGGCTAGATTCCTTGAGGATAGTATCATTGCCTGAAGCTATCTGAGCGACTGGTCGAGCAGTGTAGTCCTCGAACTTCCACCAGAACATATGCCCTTTGTCGGCACCCTTACGACCAGCTTGTCCGCGCCGCGCCCAGCCTATACGGCTCTCCAGGTAGGGCAATGCATGGTCAACCGCCCAACGGTGAGCGCCGAGGATTTTGTCCTTCTCCTCCTGGGTCTCAGCTAGAGCCCAAGCAATCGAGACCGACTTCGGAGCACTGAGCGTGAAGTCGTAATAGGTTATCTTCCCCTTGTTCTCGGTGCCCCTCTGGTACTGCTTGCCCGGTATCCGGTCACCATCCGTCCGCCAGCCAGCAATGACGTTCGCTAGCTCGCGTGTAGTCACAGGACGGTCGGTATCGGCGCCTAGCAACTCTCCCATCTCGGGATCCTGCTTGGCTGCTCCGGGTATATTCGCGCCGTAGTATCCGGCCGCCCGATCAGATAGCGCGATCTCCTCGTCCATGCCCTGGCGCGTGTAGTACTTCGCCATCTCCGACGCGGCGAAGCCGGACTCCGGAGCCCCCGCAGCAAAGGTCAGCATAGCTTACCCAGGCCGGCGACGGAGTTCCGCTGTCAGTCCGTCGAGAGCCCGGGTCTGGCGGTCGATCGACGCGCGCATCTCCCGCAGCTCCTCGATCAGAGGACTAGGGCCGTCCTCGTCAGGATCCTCGCAGCAGGCCGCGTGGATGTCCTCCAGCATCGGCGTATGGAGGTCCAGGCGTTCGATAATCGCTTCCGCGAGCTGCCCCAGCCCCTCGACGTCCAGGTCGGGCTCGCCGGCCATTGACCGTATAATTTCTCCAGTGGGTCTCGGCATTGGACACCTCCGCAGTTGTCCGGAGCAGACTATTAAATCATTCCGCAGACAAACCACAAGGGCGCACCGATAGGTGCAATGGTCTGAGTGACAAATCACCGCTCGGGTGAGACTCGCCTTCTGTCACTCCTCCGCGCCCCATCCACGCGTGTTCTGGGAGCCACACCTCAGGTAGAAGTGCTCGCATTATGCTTGCCTAGCGCTCGGGCGGGGTGGTAAGGCGCGGGAAGATGGCACCCAGGATCGACACGCTACAGGCGGCTGTGAGGAGGGCGGGGTTCGATACCCGGCGCTCGGACTTATGGCGCTACATGCGGGAGAAGCGGTCGTGGTTCGCGCAGATGCGCAGTGAGGGGGCGACCTGGCCGGCGATAGGGGCGGCTGTGAGGGAGCTTGGGATAAAGGACCGGGACGGGAAGCTGCCAACCGATGAGACGGTGCGGCAGACCTGGGCCAAGATCGAAAAGGAGCCGAGGCGGGTGGTGCTCAGGAAAGCGCACCAACCTCGTCCAGCGCTTCCAGAGGAGGTGCCCGAAGTGACGCCTGAGCGAAGCGGAGGCGGCACGGTTGCGGATTTTTCGGCTGAGCCGGAGCAGCCGAGACGGAAATTCCGGCGCGGGGCGACATTCCGGGGAACGGAGGAGGAATAGATGGCAAAGCGTGATGAGGCTGTGTCGGAGGTCGTGCCTCTGCGGCGGGCGAGGCGGACACTGGAAGGCGTGCCCGAGGTCTCGTTCTCAGACGGTCGGCCGCAGGTACGCGCGGTAGAGCCGGAGCGGGTTGCTGCGGTTGATCTGTCCGACAAGCAGAAGGTCTGGCTGATGCTGGGCGACGGCGGGACCGGGAAGACGACTGAGGTCCGGTTCTTGGTGGGTAGGATGGTCGAGCAGGGACGGGGAGGGGCGCTGCTTGCTGCTCTGGATCCGGGACTGCGGAGCTTGGCTTCGTGGTTCAGCGGGGTCGAGGAGCCTCCTTCGTCCGAGGCGTCTCAGGCTGCCCGATGGCTGCGGGAGCTGTTCGAGGCGCTGATGGAGGAGCCTGGGCCTGCGGTGCTGGACTTTGGCGGTGGCGGTCATGTGGCGCTTAGCCGGGTCGTAGAGGCTTCTGAACCGGGTAGCGTGCACACGATGCTTGAGGGGAGGGGGCTTGGCCTTGTGGCCTGCTATACGCTGTCTCCGCGTATCGATGACTTGGCGGTGTTGCAGCACTTCGAGGCGGCGAAGTTCCAGCCTGAGGCGACATTGCTGCTGCTGAATACGGGGAAGGCCGATCCTACGCAGGATGCGGAGGAGGCGTTTGAAGCGGTTCGGCGTCACTCGGCTTATCGGCGGGCGGTCGACCGGGGAGCGGTGCCGGTGTGGATGCCGACGCTTGAGGCCGACGTGATGCAGGAGATTGAGGCCAAGCGTCTGTCGTTCGTTATGGCGCGGGACGGTCAGATTCCGCCTCGTGCCGCGTTTCCTCCGGTTGGTGGGTTCAAGCGGTCGATGGTAACGCGCTGGCTGGCTCGGATGGAGGAAGCGCATCGTCCGGTGGCGACGTGGCTGCCCTGACAAAACCGAACGATGACTTTCGGGCTCGGGCCGACCGAGACATCCAGAGAGCTGGGCTGACGGATGACCCATACGGCCCGCTGTACCGAAACCAAGTAGAGATCCACGAGGAGCAGAAAGAGCTAGTCGCGGCTGTTCGCTCTCTAGTCCAGCAGAAGCCTCCGCCTCTTACGCGCGGACAGATACGCTCCGCGATTACGCCAGAGGTTTTACGTGAGATGGCGCGATGGGGCGTTGCCTTCTTGCTTGCTGGTATTGTGTGCGGTGCATCCGCTGGATGGTTCGCAGGCGCGTGGCATTACGACGGTCGCTGTCGATCGGTGTATTCAGCGGATACGTGCGACAAGATAACGAGGTAGCATGACGAAGCTAGTATGGGATAAGGCCCGACCCGAGCGCCTTCCTGTTTTCGAGACACGATCGCAGCGGCATGCTGGATACGACGCTGACAGAATGCTGAACCAGCAAGAGACCAGGAAGCACTTCTACCGCGACGTTCCGAAGCTAGGACACGTTGCAGTCTCTCGGCATGCTCAGTCCCAGATGATTGCCGCCGGTATTACTCAGGAAGCGTTCGACAAGACGCTCTTGACGCCAGCCAAGCCGGATATATCAGATGGAGCGGATATTCTTTGGCGTGAGCGCGACGGGCTTCGCATCGTGATCCTCGTTAATCCGACGCCCAATACCGGCGCTAAGCTGGTGAAGACGGTCTTTCGTGTGAAGGCTCAGGCCAAGGCAAAGTGACCATGCCGAATTATACTGGTGTGAATTCCCTCATAGCGTTGGCAGATAAATACCTTACATCGCTGGAGGAATTACTAAGGGGCGCCAGGCATATGACTAAATACAATTTCCAGCAGATCTCTGTGCAGGGCGATACCGGCGGTACTGTCGCGAGCGGGATTAACGACGAGGGCCAGATATCCGGCTGGTCGGTTCCGGGCGGATATAATATCTACCCGCATTCGTTCGTTGATACGAACGGCAGCATGGTGCCTTTGACCTCGAGTAGTCCCGTATTTATGTCAGGTCAGGCCGCAGCAGCGGGGATCAACAACGAAGGCCAGATATCCGGCACGCAGGGCAGCTCGCCGGTTGGCATCAGAGCGTTCCTTTGGGCCCCGGACAAAACCGCACAGACCTTCAGCAGCGTTCCTACCGCTACCTACGGCACATTGTCGCACGGAGGCGGCGTTAACGACCTCGGCCAGGTTGTCGGATCGAACGACGCCTTCAACGGGTTTAACGGGCACAACTCCTTCCTGTGGCAGGCCGGGAAGATGTCCTTCCTGCAATACCCCGGCGCTACGTTTACCGACGCTCGAGGTATTAGCGACGACGGAACGATTGTGGGCTACTACAGCGCTGCCAGGCTGCCCAACGGGTCTTCTGCTCCTAATCATCCATTCGTTGATACCAACGGGCACATGACGGCAATCATGGTGCCAGGAGCTGTGTCGGCGGAGGCCAACGCTATATCGCCGGACGGACGGCAGATCGTCGGGACGTACCAGGATTCGGCTGGGCACAATCACGGCTGGATTGACAGGGCAGGGCGCATACAGACTCTCGATATGCCGGGGGCCACTGATACGTCGCTCCTAGGCCTGAACGACTTCAAGCAGATCGTCGGCTCGTATGTGACAGCCGGCGATCCGGTGCAGCATGGGTTTGTTGCTACTCCGGATACAGAAGACCTACATGGAGGTCCGCAAGCGCTACCGGGGATAGTTCGGCAGCATACCGGGCTGTCGCAGGGGGCGCTGTTCTACGATCCGAGCCATCCGGTTATGTCGGGGATGGTGACGTCCTGACGGTGGTTTCGGGTTTAGGCATGTTTCCTCCAAACCAGATAACCGTTGGCAACGAGTATTCCCCACATAGCAAGGAACTCTGGCAGCGTAGCGATCTTGGCAACGCACCAGATTGCGCCGATGAATACCGGCGTTATGACAGCGCTATAAAGCGCGGCTCGCGCGATACTACGGACCCATATGTCAGCGTCTGCCCGAAGTCGCTCCGTCACCCGGATGCGAGTCGCGGGGTAAGGTTCACATAGCCAGCAGGTTCCGCCCGACCCGCCCCAATTGCCGCCACACCGAGGGCAGACTGTGGTGTCTTTCTCACTCATCTGATTTCCTTTTCGCTTGGTTCTCTAGAGCCTTGGCGAGCCTCTTGGCGTAGCCAGCCGGCGTCATTCCTATCTGGCGAGCCGCTACAGCCTTCGGGAGATGCTGGGCGGCCAGGATCTGTTCGTCTGTGAATTGGGACTGACGCCCCTTCCAGCCGCGCTCTCGGGCAGCTCTCAGGCCAGCCATAGTGCGCTCGTGGGCGATGGCGCGCTCGAACTCAGCGAACACAGCTAGCATCAGGAATTATCCTCCAAGCGCAGATCAGCCGCCTTGCGGTATTCGTCAATCTCCTGAAGCAGCGCCGGATTGTCCTGTAGGTAGGCATTCGCCTCGGCGACAATCTCATCCAGGTTGTCGGCGCGGACGATCGGCTGGAAGTAGGAGGCGAGACCATCGGGCAGCTCACGGCTTGCGCTCTGCATGGCGCGTTCCACGGCGTCCACGAGACGCGCCAGGGGCAGATCATAGACCTCCCTGGACCAGTCGCAGCTAAGCCCTTTCAGCAGGTTATGCGCCGTCTGCTCGACCCGCAGCGCCGCACGATTGCCCATCTCCCATGCCACCTCGAAGTCGTGCACTATGCCGGTAGCAAGGTTGTGCTCCGACCGGCGCCGGGAGACGCTGGTCGTCCAGCCTAACTTCCGCAGACCATCGGCCCGCAGAAAGATGTAGACGAAGCCATTCCTGCGGTTCATCGGTCGCGTCCAATCAGCCGGTAGGATACCACCCGCTCTACACCAAGAGCCGCCAGCATCTTGCCTGCTGGCTCTCGCTTCCCCGCGAGAACATCAGACACATATACTGCCGACATGTTGTTTGACCTCGCCCAGGCTGTTTGCCCCCCGGCTCGGTCGCACTCCCGCCTGAGGCGGGCTAGGAGTTGTTCCCTTGTCATGCAAACAATTTAGCGAATTAGCTATTGACTGTCAAGCCGCGGCACAGTATTCTGTCAACAGTTAATGAAACCACACCCCGGAGTAGAACATGGACGAAGTCAGCGACGTAGATGTGATGGAAGCCAATGGCTCGGGAATGGACGCTTACGCAGACAGCAAAAGCATCCACGACAACCCCTACCAGCATCCAGACCTGCGTTCGGCTTGGCACCAGGGCTGGATGTCAGCGCAGCTTCATGATGATGAGGTTGAGATACGCTGCTACGTGCCAGAGGCAGACGGACGCCTCCTCTACACCCGATAAACTTCACCCCGGAGCGGAACATGACAGACCAAGATCGTGCGGTCAGGATTAGAGCGAAGGCCGATGAACTATGCTCGCTATTGAATGATGCCGCCGAGGTTGGTCTGCACATCAAGGTCAACATCATACCCTATGTCCACAATCACTCTACGGCGGGCAATGTCGGGAGCGGCTTCAAGGCCCTCGTCTTGGTCCACCGCGAGACACACATCTAAACCCCAGTTAGATGAAACCTCATGGCCGTTCTTCGGAACCACATTGGCGAACGTGGCAGGCACCGCACCCGACGCATGGTGAGTCGCGGATATCCCAAATATCGGGCCAGCCTGTGGCCATGGGGCAGAGTGAACTAAACTCCGGAGCGGAACATGACCTACGAAGTCATAGGCTACGCAGACGAAGCGGCTTTCAACGCTGTCCAGTTCGTTGAGATTGACGACGGACTGCTGAATAAGCGCGAGGCTCTAAATCTCGGCCGCTCTGCTCTCGTTGAGTTCCCGATCGTCAAGGTGCAGTCCGACGACCGAGAGTTCATCGAAATCCTACGGCGTTGAGCGATATGAATGACAAGCCATCATGGTATCCCCTCCACGTTTCGGGCCGCAACAGGCTGCGTGTGGAGGATAGGGCTGGTTGCCTGTTCGCGTTGACCCAGACAATTGAGCAGGCGGCTCTGATAGTTCTGACCATGAACTCCGCCGTCAGGCGGGACTTCGAGAGTGCTACTTAACCCCGATTGAGGAACGCTTTCTCCCATGGGCCGCACGAGACGCACCGATGATGATAAGAAGCTCATGGCCTTAATGGGCCAGCGCCTCCTCTGGGTTCGGGAAGCGCTCGGCTTGAACCAGACCGACATGGCTAGGCGCGTAGGTTTGACCCAAACAGCCTGGTCCTTATATGAATTGGGCAAACGCTGGCCCGACCAGTTCGAGTTGCCGAGGATCCTAGCTAAGCTAGGGATTACCCATGAGTATCTAATGGGTGGCGACTTATCCGGCCTGGATCGGGATGTGGCTATTCGGATAGCGGCCCATCACCCTGAGATAATCCTACGGAAGAAATGAACAGAACTTCACTTTCCTCTTGTACCAATGCAGCATAATGGTATAGTATATACGAAGGCCAAATCGAGGAGGACATCCCGATGGAATACGAAGACCAAGAGACCAACGAAGGCGGAGCGGAGAACACCTACGCTTTCATCGCTATTCTGATCTGCTCAGTAGCTCTAGCGCTTACCGTACTGCACCCGTAACGCATACCTATCGAGGAGAATATCCCGATGCGTCCGACGAACTTCTACACTGTCACCTTCGTGAACCTGAACGGGGAGACACTGCTCTCTCGGTTCTTCGATACTCTGAGCGCAGCAAGAGCATGGCGCAGACACCTCCTGGCTAAGCCATACGTCCTCGATGCTTCGATCTATCGCGGTGGCGTTGGCGGTATGCCGGTTGTATAGGAGGTAGCGATGAGAACAATAAGCCCCACAGACCGCCAATCCGGCAACATGCTCCATTTCTTCCGTGAAGCCTTCGATAGAGCACATGAGGAAGGACGAACAAAAGACGCGGGAGACGCCCTGGAACTCTATTACCTGCTGATCGACGCAAGGCATGAGCCCGACCTAGAGCAGGACGAAGTCTGGATCTCTGGAGCGCCTCGCTTCGCTCCTCCGGAAGCGCGAGAGGAGGCGTAAGATGGACTGGGCAGAAGAGACCGTCCAGAAGCTCCGCGAGCTGTGGAACACAGGACTATCGACGGCGCAGATAGGATTGCGCCTCGGCGTCTCGAAGAACGCTGTGGTCGGCAAAGCGCATCGTCTAGACCTACCGGCTCGTCAGTCACCGATCATACGCGACGGACAGCAGCGCGAAAAGCCCACCAGAGTGCCACGCGCCAAGCCGTATACGCTGCCGCTCCTCTCCTGCCTCAACGGCTCTACGCCCGCTCCAGAGCCGCGCAATCCCTATGTCCCAAGGATCAGGCATCCGGAGGCTCCGATGGCTCGTCCTACGCCTGCCCATAGCGTTCGGGTCGGCCCAGTCTGCGAATGCCGCTGGCCTATCGGGGATCCGAAAGACCGGCAGAACTTCCGGTTCTGCGATGCGCCGAGTGAGCCGGGGAAATCTTACTGCGAGACGCACCGCCGCATCGCCTACGTCGTAATCCGCGATAGAAGAGAGGACCAGGCAGCATGACCGAACATCCACCATACAGCATCACCGGCAACGTCAACGGTACAGAGCGGATCTGGGCGTTCGATAAGCTGGATGCGGTCATGAAGCTATGGGACAAGATAGCGCGCGACCGCATCGTCCCTGGCACTAAGGATGCCATCACGGATCTGAGGCTATTCTATGGAGGCGACAAGCCTGTCGTCGCTCTTGGCATGCCGTACGGCGGACTATCTGTGCCATAAGTTAAAAGGAGGGGGAAAATGATACCTGACATCGGACTGATGATTGCTGCCTACACGATAACCCGACTGACCGCGATGCTTGGCCAGCCTACCTCACAAACCAACGTCATAGCAAAGATAAGCGCCGTTGCCGCAGTAGTCGCGACATGCATAGCTATGTTCGACCTCATAGGCAAAAGCGCTTCATTCCCAATGCCAGGATAACCCATATGCCACGCAAGACAGAATCCGAGACGATCGATATAGCTGGCCACGTCCAGCGCGAGACCGAGAAGGCGTATCTGTTCTACGACGGCATCCGCGACGCATGGCTCCCGAAGAGCCAGGTTTCATGGGACGCCGACAAGGGGGTTATGATCGTGCCGGAGTGGCTGGCGAAGGAACGAGAGCTAGTCTGAGGCCTAGAAACGCAAAAAGGCTCCGAGCCGAAGCCCGGAGCCTAGTCTGTCTATAAACATAGATTGAGGTGAGTGCTATGGATGAATATGATTACAAACAATTCGAGGCAGCGGCAGAGCTATATATTCGATCATCGGCTCATCTATCGATGAGCGAGGCAGCTAAGCATAAGGCGGCACAAGAATTGCAGGACGTCTATCTGAAGCTGTGGGTGCTACGGCGAAACGGATTTCGTGTTGACTAAATCCCCCTCTCACCCGAAGAGACTGAGAATGATCCGAATAAAGTTCCACCCAGCAGCGCAATTGACGGCCTGGACAGTATTCGTCCTCGTCTTCGGCTGCGCTATTGGATATTACTCCGGATGGAACGATGCGCTTAGCAGCGCGTGCCGTCTTGTATGGCACTAAAGTCTCACACCTAAGCGCCGGCATCGGGCACGAAACAATACATGATGCTCTCCGGCTGGACTGGACTGGCGCACAGGACCGAATGGCCGGTCGGGTTGTCGTCTCTATGCAGCACGATCCTATCCGGCACAGAGATGAACACCTCGCCGAACTTTACCCACCAGTGGCCGTCCTGCGTCTTGGCAACGACAGCGCGGCAGTCTCCCATGCCGCAGCAGGACTGGCCTATCTCGTCGTGTAGGTCGTGGAACCACTTCGCAACGCTGCTGTTCGGATCAGTCCCAGGAGGAGGCTCGGCGAGTGCTGGAAACGATAGGAGGAGGAAAACTATGATAGGTTTCATTGCTGGAGTGATTCTTGGCTATGGAGCAATATGGATCATGGGATGGAATGGCGTAGCTAGCCCCGGATTGTCTCTGTTCACTATCGGCGCAGTTCTAGGATATGGAGCAGCGTTAATCGTCAATAGGAAAGCTATCTATCCCAGGACCAAAATGCGCCCATCGTAGCTCGGAAGCAGTATCTTTCCTGGGATCTGAGTATGCAGATTAAATTTCGAGTGGCAGTAGTAAATTCCCCAATCCAGGCTATCCCAAATCTTTATCAGCCTAGCGTCGCCTGAACCAGGAGCGCCGTCGATCCAGTTCGCGCCATAGCCGACAAACCTTCCCTGCACCACGCGTCGGTTCGCATCATCATCTAATGGCATCGACGACCATAGGATCCCCGTATTCGTCCCCTGGCCACTACTCGATATACCTAGAAACCCACCAGGCATTCCCGATATCTTGCCTCCAGATGCAATCTCATTGCCGCAAGCCAGATAGGTCATGGTCGCATCGGCATTGAGCTTGAACGCTCTGACGGGAGAGTTCTCTCCTTGCGTAAAGAGCATCCAGCCGTGGTCAGGAGAGCGGTAGAATACCGGCGTGCTATGCTGGTGTTTGGTCATCCCCATATAGCCGCCCGGGATCGTCATCGGGTTAGCGACGCTGTTGAAGCCGCCAAGGTAGTCCGTGAAGTTATATGGCGGAGCCAGTAGCTTCGCGAAGTTGCCGTCCGTCTTGCCAGGAGCGAAGTCTGCGTTCTGCGTCTTGCCCATGTCCGCCATGTTGACGGTATAGGCAATGCCGTCCTTGCCAGCTCCTATGATAGCGGAGAAGTCGTAGCCGGTCAGCGACGATGGAATGAGCAGAGGACCACCTGAGCCGAGGTCTTCGTCCTTCACCGTGTTGGCGTTCGTCGGGGCCATCCCGCTCATATCCATGCCGGCCATATCGTTCATCGCGTTCGTCGGCCACAGATGCTCATTGGGCGGCGTAAGGCCCATCTTAGTGCCTGGGAACGCAGGCAGTGTCGGATCCAGTCCGTCCCGCCCGGTATCGCTGTATGGCGACCACCAATCCACACACTCCAGCTTGCCGTCCGCACCGCTTGATGGCGGCGTATAGCGGAGCTTGAAGAAGCACTCCCCGAAGTCCGTAGGAGGCTGGAAGCCCCCGTTGCCGGTCATGCCGTAGATGTAGCCGTCCGGATCCATCGATAGGCCTTGTCCTCCCTGCCAGATCCCGGCTGCGGGGTATTTCGTGCCGGTGACCCACGTCGCGGAGATAGTCGGCGTGCGCGTGACGTCGACGGCTACGACCCATCCCTGGTTGGTCGATGCGCTCTCGTAGAATGAACCGAACGCAATGAAGACGGTCGTATGGCCGTTGCGTGTATCGAGGAGCAGGCCTGGCCGTTGCTTCCGTGGCGTGCTGCCGAGCGTGAAGTTCTGGTAGGTCGCGCCATTGAGAGGCAGGGGAGGGAAGCGATAGTTCCCGCTCGCGAGGTCCAGGCCGTGAAGCTGGTACTGGCCGTTTGCTATAGCTCCGTCGTGACAGTTCAGCGCTACGCAATAGAGTGTAGACGTGGCAAGGTCGATTACCGGCGTTGAGAGTATTCCCCACCAATAATTTATGCCCCACATGTCGTATTGCTTTGTCACCAAACCCGGACGAGCAATATGCTGCTTCCAAAGGAGCTGGCAGGTATCCGTATCGAAGGCGTAGACGTTGTTGCTCATGTCGCAGACATAGGCGACCGAGTGAACCTGCTCGTCCAGCATCATAATGAACGGCACGAACAGGACTTGCCCCTCCGTCCCGCGCGGGTCGTCTAGCTGGAACTCGCCGAGCACGCGGATCCCGTTCTTCTGCACCCATATACTGGTCAGCTTCGTCTCGTCGAAGCAGGCACCGTCGCGTAGGTTCGAGTAGCTCCGAGTGGTTACGGCTCCCATTATGCGCTCCGCTCAGGACGGAACGTCATCAGGAGCGCCCAGGCGAGAAAAAGGACGGCATACGCCAAGGGCTTCTCTAGCGTCTGTAGGTCGTACACCCTATCCAGTTCGACCGCGAACGATGCTCCGGCCAGATACGGAATAATCCGTGCACAGACCGCTCTCATGCCTCGCTCCCGCCGAACGTAGGAGTAGGCTTGGGGTGATCCGCAAGGACGCGCCAGCCGGCGTCCGCAGCCTCCTGGGCCGTCATCTCAATGCCGCCGTAGCCATGGTAGAAAGCGCGCATCGGTGAGCCGCCAACATTGTCCGCGAGCAGCTTAATGATTTCGTCCTGAAGCGCGGTTATGCCCGCCTGGGTAAGCACTGGAGGGCGGTTGCGCAGGTATATCGCCTCTGCCGATGGCATCGCGTTTTCCCAGTACACGGTAAAGGTAGCGCGGAGATAGAAAGGGCTATCCCCAGGCAGTAACTCCTTCTGCCCCGGGCAGATAGCGGCGTGGTCGGTCATAAAGCCTCCTAGCTTCCAAATTCAGAGACATCGAGCGTCTGTGGTGCCGTATATTCGGCGTGTATCGTGAACGGCATCGTCGGCGCTGCTCCGGTAAGCATCTGCGCGTAGACGCTGTGCCAGCCGCGCTCCTTCGTCCTGCCGTAGACGTGCGTGCTCTTGCCGCTCACAAGCGTCAGGCCGTCTGGCGACGTAATGCGCTGCTCGCACGCGAAGCCCTCGAGCGTGCCAGGCTCCATCAGCACCGAGATGTACGTGCCGGCCTCGGCCCAGACGCGCCCGACGTAATGCGACGCAGAGGTGAGGGGACCAATATCGAGGTCGTCCGCACCATCGAAATCCTGGAGCGTAGAGCGCCCAGGAGGCGGCTGATGAACCGCACCCTCCATAGACGCAGGCCCCCAGATGCCGAAGCCAACGCCGTTCGCAGCGGGCGGCACGCCGAAGGTCACGCGACCGTTGCTGTCCGTCCAGCAGTCCTGCGCGTTGTGCCCCGTAAAGTCGTGCAGCCGAACGCCGGGGCCGAAATGCGTCTGGACATTCACCGTATGCCAGCCGGGATAGAAATAATCGTTGGACAGCGCCACAACGCACCCAGGCGCGGCGCCCCAGCCCATACGCTCGAACACATAGACCCGAGCGTTGTTCGTCAGGCGAGGGACGGTACTCCCGCCGGCTAGCATCTGCGCGCACCAGATGAGGTTGTTGATCCCGTCCTCAAGCCCGTAGCAGTCCGGCTCCTTGAGGTAGTCGCGGATATAAACGCACGGCAGGCCTTCGCTCATGAGCATAAGCGCGTAGCCGAGCAGCTTGTTGAAGACGATGGTCGCGAATCCGTTCGTGTCGCTGTCCATGCTCTCGACGAAGGTGACCGCCTTCATCGGGTTAGTCTGGTACATCGCCTCCCAGTTATTCTTTAGACGGCTCATATCGAATGAGCTGTCATTGCACATAATCATTGCCTGATTGTAGTGAAATCCGAAATCGAAGGAACTCGCAAGGCCATCTACCTGGGATACCCACCAGTTGGTATCGTTCGGATTTCCGCTCGCGTATTCGCCGAAAAAGAACTTGCCCCGCATAGCGCCATAGGTCATCCAAGCCTTGGCAAACTGAATGGCTAACCCCTTAGTATCGTCGATTCTCGCGCCATTAGCTCCTGTCGTACGGAACAACCAGTCTCCAGCTTCAAGAAGACCGTTCCATACATAGCCCTTGGGGACTGAATTGACCGGAGCTAGCGGATTCCCAAAGGCAAAGTTATTCGCTGGGTCGGGGACCGGATCGACATGCACATATGGGGGGATCGTGTCGCCAGGAGCAGAAGGGCTAAAGCATCCAGGGTCCTTCGGAAACCTACCGTTAGTCTTGCCCGTAGCGGAGACATATCGGTAGACGCCGTTTTTGCCACCCATACGTTGGTGCGGAACATAATCGAGCAGAACATTCAGACCATTGGCCTTGCAGATCGCAATAGCACGGCGTAACAGATCGCCTGTGCCGAACCTTGTCGGCTTAGTGCCCTGTTGGTTTAGCGTCCCAATATCATAGTCCGAAAAGACACCATACCCGTCGTCCCCCTTCCCGGCTCCCCCTTGGCACTTAAGGGGATTTGGAAACAGCACGTCGGTTATGCCGGTGCGCGACCACCCTCGAGCCCATGACCCGATACGGTCTAGCCACCAGTAAGGGGATGAATTATCATCGTAAGGAGCCGGGACGGCTAAGGACGGGCCGCGCCTAAAATTGGCCCAGAGCATGACACGACCGCTCATTTAATGCTTCTCCTTAGCTCCGGTGTCGCACCGGAGTTCTAATAGCCCGCTCGACATCCCAACCCAATTTGCGCACGCGGCTGTAGATAGTTCCTTCAGCCTCTCCCATGCGTCGGATCTCATCCGCGAGAATAGTCCCAGACTTGGTTCTTATATTAGACCGGGCATTACGGACCTGTTCCTGCTGAGAAGCCCACCGACAGTTCTCTGGCTCGTAATTCCCATTATGGTCGATGCGCTCAATAGTTGGCTTCCCAGGTAGCCTGGGACCCATATCTGCATAGAAATTAGCGAAGTCCTTCCAACGGTCACAGACGACTATTCCTCGGCCTCCATAATGCCGATAATCCTCGCCTTTGGGGTTATTGCACCGATTATTCATAGCGCACCACGAAGCATATTCCGGGGAATCAGCCATCCCGTGCTTTCTGTTCCGGTCACCTAGCTGCTTCTTGTGGACGCACCCGCATGAGGTGGTATCGCCGTTCTTAAGACTCATCGCCTGGATTGACTTCTCATTCCCACAATCGCATTTGACGAACCATTTTGTGCGCCCTGCTGGGGTTTTCTGTGGGTCGAGAGATAAAACGACCAGCCTACCGAACCGCCTACCCTTCAAGTCCTCTAAAGCCATCCCGCACCGCTCCGCTGTGGTGCGCCATCATAGCTATGCAGAACGCATACTTCCAGCGTTTACGGCGTGATAGGCAGCGGTATCGGCGGCACATACGTCCCCGATGCGATCCTGGTCAGCAGGTTGATAAAGCCCAGGACATCGCCTTGGGCGTCTAGAAATAGTGCGGAGCATCCCAGCTTGACGGAGTTCGGGATCGACGCGAGCGCCCCGCCTGGTGTGCTGAAGCCCTTGTAGATATCGCGAGCGTGCTGGAAGGCGTCGAAGGCACCGATAGGCACGACCGGCTGGCCGTGGTTCTGCTGTAGGGTGATGACCCAGTTCGCCAGCACCGGATAGCAGGCAACGGCCAGAGTGTCGTTGTGAGCTGCGGCGTCCGCAGCGGCAGCGTTGAGATCAGCGATATTGATGGCAGCTAATTTCGCCAGCGCGTTATTCAGGTTAGTGTTCGTCTGCTGCTGTTGCTGAGCCGTACAGCCCGCGAGCAGAGCCACGGCTAGGTATGCAATACGCATAGCGCCTTATAGGCATGCTCCACGCTCAGCGCAAAAAGAAAAAGCCCCAGGCGAACCTGGGGCAAGTGAGAGATGCGATTGGACGAGGCACCTATCGCGCTATCCGGTGCGCGCCGCAAGAGTCTCAACGGAACGGACTCGTCCGCAAATGAGCGGCGTTCGATACGCCAAAACCTACGGACCCGGCTGTATGCTTGTCCGTCACGTAGACCGTGTGATGACCCGGGCTAAGGCCGGGATGCTGGAAATAGAACGAACGCAAAGTCACGCCGGAGTTGAAGGGGAACGGCATATAGACCGCCCCCGTCTCCGGAGGCGACCAGTGCAGCGCGATGGAGCCGCGCGAGGGGGTGGTTCCGTAGATGCTGCTGACCTTGCCGGGATGTGGTGGATCGTCCGCGTAATACAGCGTGGGCTTATAGGAATAGCCCGAGAGCGACCCGCTGATGCGGAAGGTCTGGCCGGAGTGCGGATACCCCGGCTTATTGACGATGATCGTCACAGCATCCTCCCGTTATGACTTCGGCGCCTCGACCAGCCGGATTGTCCAGAAGTCTGACGCGAGGTTGGCGTTCGTCAGGTACAGATACGGCATGGTGAAGTTGCCGTTGTCGCCCCACTCGGTTCCCCAGCTATTGCGGCAGCGGAATACGCCGGCCTTGTCGTCGTGGCCGTAGACGATAACGCAGTGCCCGCCGAGGAGTTGCTCGCTCGGCTGCGGCATGGGGACTTTGCCGTCCTGCGCGACCTGTGCGGACTCGAATGACTCGTAGACCGAGAAGCCGATGACGAACGGATATCCGGAGGCGAGGCAGGACTTCATGATCGACAGGTTCTGAGAGACGCGGAAATACTGGAGAGCTTGGTTATTCAGCGCGTCCTTGTAAGCCTGCCTCGGCGGCTTGTCGGCGAACTTGTCGATGTTGTATGGCCAGTCGGATTCGGGAGGGGCGCCCAGCTTCGCAACAGCCTTGATGCCATCTCGGATTTCCGCTCCGGCATCCTGGTCTACGGTGCCCTCGATGACCCTCTCTGCGTAGTAGATAAACAGGCGAGAGGGAGTGAAGTTAGGCGTCAGGCCTTGCTTCATACGCTCGAACTGGAGCGCCGTGCCGATACCATGCGCGGTGCAGCTCCCGAGCTGCCCCTGGTCCAAAACCGGTGGGTTATGCTGCGCGAACACGTTCGACTCAGCCGGTAGCGTGGTCGGCGTCACCAGTCGGAGATACTGGTCCCTGACATCCGGAAGGTCTTTGCGCCAGCCATACTTGTGGATCTTGCGCTTATGCAGGTCATGGAAGCCGGCGTGGCCACTCATGCTAATGTCTCCTGGGTTGGATATATGTGCTTGGAAAGCTAGTCGAGGCCGAGCAGAACTCGCGCCCACATCAGCAGCGCCGTATGGGATGGGGCGTCACCAGCGGGGCCGAAGTCTGAGGAGAAAGAAACGGTCCACACGCCGCCGATATTGTTCGCCTCTATCCCAAGGCTCGCGATGGCCTGCGTAACGCCCATGTAGCGGACCCGATCGGCGATAACCTCGGGAACGCGGCTGCAATACGGACTGTCGTTTAGCATGCGATCATCCCCACCAAATGGCGCGGCCAGCATTATGAGTGGCATCATTGGGCGGTAACGTATCGCCAGCCCATGGGGGCCAGTAGACAAGGCGGTCGTCTGCGACGAAGAAGACCTCGCGCGAAATACCTTGCGTAAATATCCTTATCTGGCCTCTAGCTAAGAGAGGCGGAAGAACACCCAATCCAGCGATGGGCATGCCTGCCCCTTGGAAAAGAGCAGCGCTCCCGGAGAACGAGATAGCTGCTGCCCCTGTTGCGAATTGCTCTGCACCAAGGACACCCCTGCTAGACAGGTCCCAAGAGATGTTAGCTGAGACCGGGACTGAGAAACCGACAGAGCCAACAGCCGAAACGGTAAATGCGGCGCGACCAACAGCGCTTTGTTGGGTAACGCCTGCCCCTGAAGCCGAAAAGACAATCGACGAAGAGGCTGTCGCGTTATCAGATTGCCCTAGAGAGGATACACAAGCGATATCGACATATGCGATCCCATGCGCGGCTGTCGATATAGCCCCAGACGCTGATACCTGAAGGACTGTAGCCTGCCCGGACGCTCCGAGAGGAGAGCTAGCTAAACCCAGCGCCGATAGGCTGGGGAGCTGAATCCTGGCAAAGCAAACTGACCCCTGGCCGGCAAATCCAAAACCTGAAAGCGCCAGGATCGTATTAGTCCCCAGACACCAGTCCGGAGACGTAGCGACGCACGCTAGCGGGATTACTGTCGCGGCGCCGGATGCCGCATTATGCTGGTCTATCCGACCGACAGCACTAATCGATAGGACCGAGTCAGAGCCGCTGGCGTTTGTGCCAGATGAGAGAGTTCCAGCGGCTGAGAGAGAGGCGAAGCTAGTAGAGCTAGACGCTAGGTCGGCCTGATTAACGTGGCCAGTAGAAGAGAAGGCTAAGGTCGCCAGGCCATTGGCGACATCGACCTGGCCGGCCTGTCCTACCGCCGCGAGCTGAAGAAGGTTGGCTGCGCCTGATGCCTGACCAACCTGCTGCTGCATACTGGCCGAGCAACTCAGGTCGAAGAAGGTGACGTAAGGCCCAGGCTCGTTGCTTTGCTGAGCTACAACCTGCAAGGCTGGCAGGTCTTTTAGGGCAATGTCCCCCTGCTGCTCGCCCCAAGCGAAGTAGTAGTCGAATGGAGGATTTGGCGTGAGCGGTCGCCATGCCGCGATGGTCTGCCGCAACTGGTCCGGCGTCGGGACCTCGAACGGCGCTCCCCAGTTTCCAAGACCGAACGCCTGATAGCTCGGGACAATCGCTTCAGGCGGAATGCCAGCAGCTACAGCGGCATTGAAGTTTAGAGCCAGGATCGAAGTATCGAACCCGCCGTTCAGGTCATCCCGGACTGGATAGCCGTCAATGCCGTAGTAGTCTATGTCCGTATTCGACGGGAGATAGCCCGTGAAGCCATTATACTGGTCATATGCCGGGGCATAGCTACTGCCCAGGTTAGCGATCCAGATGAATGTCTTGGTGCCAGGGAAATTCGTATGGATATAGTCGGCCTGCGCCTTAAGATTCGCAGGGTCGTAAAACGTTCCCCATGTCCCGGACGGATCCGGGTCTGCGGTATCAGCAAGGTAGAAAGCGAAGATCGAATCAATGTACGGCGCGCACGCCGTCATCATGTTAGTGAATGTGGTATCGACACCGTTCGGGTTGCCGACATATACCAGCGCCTTAACGCCGGTCGGCAGGAACGGAAGAAGACCAGCGCTGGCTACATCGGCAAGAGTGAAGCCTAATGTCTGGAGATTGGGGTCGAAGTTGCTCGGCCAGTTAGCATTCGGAGCAAAGTGCCAGGGAGTCTGGGGGCCTATCGGCGTTCGCAGGAACGCAGAAATGCTCAGCACACAAGAGCCGACCATTCCGAACTGAATGGTAGCGACTCCGGTTGCAGGGTTCTGACCTACTTGTCCCGCTGCACCGACAGCAGACAGAGTAAGTAGCGAGGCCTTTCCGTATGACCAGTCGGAGATCGTCGCGGACGAGGTGAGGGCCTCGATTGTCCCCGCCGCTTGGGCGTGGTTCGACTGACCTAGCGATACAGCGCTTGAGAGCGCGTCTATCGTACCAGAGGCAACGGCGCTATTGAACTGCTGCGCTGTTCCTACCGCAGATAATGCGGAGATGGTATCAGTAGCGGATGCTTGGTCGTTTTGCCCGAGTTGGCCGCTGGCCCCCGTCAGCAGCGGTAAGGTAGCTTGACCAGTAGCGTTTGTGCCAGACGCCGCATGACCTACGGCCGATATGGCGAACGCGGTCTGAATCCCGGATGCTAGGGCCTGTTGCCCTGCAGTGCCCGAAGAAGCGTAGCTCAGCGTTGCTCGGCCGTAGCACCACAGGCTTACCGTTCCATTGCCTGTGATCGGCGCAACTGTCGCTACGCACGAGGCGGCGTTGGACTGGCCGATCTGCGCCGTAGCAGAGAGCTGAAAAAAGGTCGCGGTGCTTGAGCCGCGATCATATTGTCTAGCCTGACCAACAACAGTCAGCGGAAGGAACGTCGCAGCGCCGTAGGCCCAGTCGCTAATAGACGCGACAGAGCTAAGCGGGAGGAATGATGCAGTGGCCTGGGCGTTGTCGGACTGAAGCGCTGTTCCGGTACAGCTTAGTGCGAGGGTTCCCGAGCCTGTTGCTGAATTACTAGTCGGAGCTGCCGGAACTGCAACATCTACACCGGCTAGTACATCAGCCAGGGATGATGAGGTATGATCTGTCCAGACTACTGATGATGCACTGGGCGCATATGCCGCCGTCCCAGCAACGTGTGTAGCATCATGGTAGAGATTGGTGGAGCCAGTCGTATTAAGATACGGGCTGGTATAGGTATTTGTGTTGTTCGCCGATGTGCAGAACGAGATATTGCCGCTTGCGCCAGTCAGCGTGATCGTATGCGAAGTGCTTGCAGCCGGCTTTGCCGAATTGAAGTTCTGGAACGCATTCGCGATCGTATCCGTCGCAGTGCCCGTGAAGGACAGCGCATCCAGAATGCAAGTCAGGCTGCCGGTCCAGGAGGCTCTTAGTGTCTTGGCCCCCGGTGTCGGATTAAGCAGACCGAAGATCCAGATCCAGCCGCTGGTTATGTTGACAGAACCAACCAAGGTCATCGCCTGGTTGGTTCCGCCGTTGTCCCAGGTCAGCGTCAGACCGGATAGGTTGTTATTCGAGTTGACGACCGCGAGAAGCGCCGTAGCGCTGCTGCCAACCGTCAGAGTCGTTAAGCTTGCAGATGTGGTCGCGGTCCCGACAATAGTCGGAGCCGTAGCGGAGGCATCAACCGCAACTGCCATCAGTCATCCTAGTCTCGCTATAGGCCTTACCGAATAGTGCAGGGTATGATGAAGCTTCTAGTAAGTGTCTGAAGGTCAGATGACTGAATCGTAACGCTGACCATATATTCGTTGCCAACGCTCCCGCCACCTAAACGCACCGCTACTCGGGTCCAGTCCTCATTGATGGCCGGCGTTCCAAGGCTATACAAATCAGATGGGGCACCATCGTTCCTTATGACGGAAACAGATGGGGTCGAGTTCTGAGAAATGGTGTCACAGTCTATTGCAGCCAGAGGACCGGAGAAGTCACATGCAACGACCGTCTCGTCTCCAGGCGCTATACCGTCCTTGAGCCTCTTCAGAGTACGGGCATCAGCTCCCAGAGGGACAGACCCGGGAAGCCAGGTGATGGATCCGCTCATGGCTCAGTCGGCCCAGAAAATTACCTGGTCTCCCTGTTCATAGCCGATTGGCGTAATCCATAGCTTTGCATGTGCAGCGACGATCTGCTCCAACTCGACCAACACGGCTGCCTCGACTTCGCTCATCATCTCTCCGCTGGCACTGAAGCTGATTGTCCCCGACCCGCTCGTGATATTCGGGTGTAGGAAAGCCGCGCCCGAAGCCGTGATCTGGAAGAACGATGCCAATGCCTGAGCCGGCACGACGGTATTCAGCATCGTTCCAGAAGCAGTCATCGGCAGGAACGAACCGATGCCAGACATTGCGCGTCCGAGTACCGCCACGCCTGATCCGGTGACGATAGGAATCGTAGCGGTGCCGGAAGCTGACATGCTCTGGTTGGCTACGACGGAGGCAGTTATCCGGGGGAGAGATGCCGATCCGCTTGCAGCGACAACCTGCCCCATCCTGACAGACGCCGCCACCGCGAACGTAGCAGCTCCAGATGCCGCCAGGACGAACGACGCGGTCCCCGAGGCGCTCATACCGAGGAGCGTCGCGATAGCCCGCACAGGGCTTCCTACGGCGGCGGTAGCGGCAGCCGATAGAGCAGGAGCCGTAGCCGCAGCAGACGCCCTGTCGAAGCCCTGAGCGGCTCCTAAGGCCGATAGCGAAGGGATCGTCGCCAAGCCTGTAGCCGCGTCGACCTGGCCGAGAGCCCCGGATGCCGACAGTCGCTCCAGTGATGCGGTCCCACTCGCCATGTCCTGCTGGACAGCCGTAGCAGCCGCTCGCATCGCCGGTATCGCAGCTAGACCGGAGGCCGAGACGATCTGCTGCGCCTGACCCGAGGATGAGAGAACAAAGGCGCTGGCCGACTCTGACCAGAATATCTGTTGCAAGGCCTGCGCCGCGCAGGAGAGAGAGGGTAGCGTCGCGAGACCTGTCCCGAATGTCTGGCTTGTGATGTTCGGCTGGAAGACGTCAGCAGCCAGTAGGAGACCTGAGCCATCAGCGGCTAGGGAGATAAATGCGCCGTGGAACTCCTGGGAGAATTCCGCCGAGAATTCCGAAGAACCGTCGAGCAACAATACCGGTAGGACTGGCTTGGGAACGGCCAGCACTTCAATAGTTGCAACCCCGGACATGAGGTTGAACGGACTGATTAGTCCGGCAACAGATAAAGGAAAGAAGCCAATGACCGCACTACAGGAAGAGCCGATAGCGGCACTCACGGATAGCGTCGGAACCGTCGCCAGCCCGGAGGCTAGATCGCGCTGAACTGCCGATGCTACGCAACGTATAGCGAGGAATGTCGATCCAGATGCGCTGGCATTCGTCGAACTGGTCAGAGGCGCTACAGTGATGAACCAGTCGATATTAGCAGCGCCTACAAACAGCAAATTCGGAATTGCTGTCGCCACGCATGAGAGCGTCAGGACATTGACCGTAGCGCCGAGTTGATCGGCGATTCCTACAGCCCTAAGGTCAAGAACATCCGCAAGGCCGGTCGCGTTCTGCACCGAGGCTCGGCCACTCGCAGAGATCGTGAAGAACGATGCTGTAGCTGACGCTGGTTCAGTAAGTGCGGCGCTGGCGCTAGTTGAGAAGCCTATAGTGCAAACGGTGGAGGCCTGATCCTGACCAATGGCCGACGCAGCAGCCAGCATAAACATAGCGCGACCACTTCCCGTCGCGCCATTGGTATTGAGCGCCGTGCCGGCTGCCCGGAGCACTGCAAAAGTAGTAGATCCATTTGCGGAGTCGGTATTCGGCGTCAGCGATGCCTGACCAGCGCACCGCAAGACTTCAAGCGAAGGCGTCGCGCTCGTCGCGATAGAGTATTCCCAGGCCCCTGGATCCCAACCGATACGGGTATGGCCGGCGATATCATCAGAGGCTGGTACGTCCGTTGAGTCCGCTACACCAGCGACGATCAACGCTGACCCGGTTTTCAGCTTCCAGTCAGAGACGGAATTTACGAACTGGGCTGAAGTCGTAAGCCCTAGCTTATTCCCCCCATTGTCCGTCGCGTCCGTCCCAAGGCTGCTTGCATCCGTGCCGCAATGGTCGAACGGAAGAGCTACGGATGACGGATCAACATAGACGATCGGGTTGTAGCCGAAGATGGCGCAGTTTCGGACGTAGCAATTGCTTACGAGGCAAGAGAATGCCGCGCCGTTTGTGGGTGAGGGGTTGGCAGCTATAATAGTGCTGTTTACAACCTTGCTGGAACTCCCACTATCCCAAATGCCGATCGTTATGCCGTAGCCGCCGGATCCCTGACGATCCACGATTAAGGTATTGGTGATTATCGTGGTGCTGCCGAGATCAAGAATGCTCCCGCCAGCCGGCGAATATCCATCAAAAATACAATGATTTAGAGTAAGACTACCAGGAGCGCGGGCCGCGATAATGGAAGAGCCGCTTGTTGATATTGGGTCCTGAAACTGCAATCCGTCGAAGATTACGTTCGGATCGGAAACCGTGATGTAGTTCGTATCTCCTTCTGTGCTCGGGAGCACGAAGCGGACGCCGTTGCTTGAGTTGAAAGCGAGCGCTTGGGTAGAAGAGGAAGCCAGAAAGTCGCGGAAGCTCTCTCCAGGAGCGGCCTTCAGCGTGATCGTATTCGTTGAGGTAGTCGTATGGCCGGAGAGGTGGAAATACTCTACCCCAGCCGTTGTCGAGATAGCCCCGCAGTCCCAAATCTGGCCGACGACAGGCTGTGTCAACGTGCCGGGAATGCCAGACGCCCAACTGGCGACGGTTACATAATCGACGGACGCGAGGAACTTCCACGTAGCCGCCCCGTCAGTAATTGAGGAGCCTGTGCCGCTTGGGCCACCGGAGCTAGCGGATGTGCCGCTCTTCGTGCATTGGTACGCATTGCCGCCGTTTGAGCGCCGGTTTCCGACCGTATAACTGGTCGACGGCGCCCAGGCGGTTAGTCCAACAAAGATATTACTGGTCGTCGTCATTCAGGAACCGGATAAGGTCTCCGCGCACTCGTTGTATGACATCGCCCCAGTCACCAGCGACGCGCTGTCGGAATATCCGCATGGCGGGGTACCACTCGGTATTCTCGTCGTGCCACTCGCCCTCTTCAGGCCAACGCCAGCGCCAGCATGAATCGAAGCGCGACAGCATCCACGTCGGCTTGTCCAACGCCGCAGCTAAGTGACAAACGGCGCTGTCGATCGTAATCACGAGGTCCAGTTGCTCAATGACAGCCGCCGTATCAAGGATGTCGTAGTCCTCCCCGATAGGCTGCATAATCCTCTCATCATCGACCCGATGATTCGACTGTTGCAGCGAGACAAACTGGAAGCGGTCGGAAAGCGCCAACAGCGGCTCCAGGAGAGGGAAGGGGACGCTTCGCCGCCTATCAATGGCGTAGGCCATCAGATGGTCCGGACGGCTTGCTCCGGCCCATACAAGCCCCATACGCAGCCTTCCGTCTCGCGCACCGATAGACCGCTCTTGAACAAGAGCATCCGGAGCAGGCAGAAAATACCGCTGGTTCGGGATATTGTCCGTCCGCTGGTCAAGGATCGCGGGTGCATCCAGCATCGGCAGAACGACGTCGCACCGCATGACGTGCTCTTTTTCCGACTCCATATGTCGGCCTGCAATGACATCGTAGTCGCCGTCCATAATAAGCCGCCGCGCCATGCGCTCCATCGAGCGCGGCACGCCGATAGTCAGCTTGGAGACGTATTTCCGCAGGATAGGCGCATACCGAATGAACTGGATGCAGTCGCCCAAACCCTGCTCATGGATCAGAACCAGATGCTTATCGCGTAGCTCGTCCAACGTCTGGGCAACCGGCAGGCCCAGGTCGGCGATCTTGGACTCAGCCTTGCTCTGGACAGTGTCGCGTAGCCGATACATATGCCACGCCTCGGGCCAGTTGCCGTTGCCCAGGAGGATGAAGGACTTGTTGTAGAGCGTCCCCTTCCGTTGTGGATCGCGGACCTTGTGCTCCAGCATCCACAGCGCCTCGTCGCGCCGGCCTAGCTCCATCAGGACGGTAGCGTGGTTGTTGACCACATCCTCGTACCATCCGCCGTTGGCGAACTCTTCCACATGCTCGTAGCATGCCAGCGCCTCGTCATACCGCCCTAGCATATGCAGCGCGAAGCCTTTGCTCATCTCGGCGTGCAAGAACTCCGGATGCTTCTCCAGGCACTCGTCGAACGCCCGAACCCCGTCTTCATACGCAAGCGTGTGGCAGAGGTTGATACCGCGCTGGTACAGAAGCTCACGGTTGTCGGGGAACGCCTCCAGCCCATTGACGACGAACGCCATCGAGTGGACGTACATCTTCTCGTCGCAGTAGGTCTTGGCGCAGTTGATAAACCACTCGACCCGAGGCTTCGTCAGCGACAACGACGCGCAGGCAAAGTCATATCCCTGGTCGTAGTTTTTCAGCTTAGGTAGCGCAATGCCGCAAATGTGGATCGCATCGAACGCCAGGCTGTCCTGGAGAATACGAGCGCCTAGCTCAGCCGCCTTGTGGTAGTCCTCCCGCCCGTAGGCGTCGAACATCTCCTCCCGGCGCTTGAGGAAGTCCGGATGGACGTCAAAGTCGATACCCATCAGTAAACCTCCGGCACCGCAAGAAAGTCGTTGCCGAAGTCTCGGATCAAGTATCCCAGGCTTATTAGCTTCTGCTGGAGGATAGGCTTATCGACCTTGCCGTATTCGATGAGCATCATCGGACGGTGCAGGCCGATCGTCTTGGCCGCGCCGTCCAGGACTTGCATTTCCATCCCCTCAACGTCGACCTTGATTAAATCGACGCGGCGGAAGGTCCACATATCCAAGGGGACAAGGGAAACGCGCTCAACCTTGTCCGGATCGTTCCCGCGCTCCTGGCTCAGCGGCTCACGCTGCCTCTCCCCAAACTCGATAGAGCCGAAGCTACATGGCTTGGTGTAGTCGAACTGCGGAACATCGATCGTGCCGTGGTGGTCACCGACTGCCGCATGGATGCAGTAGACGTTGGTCCAGCCGTTCAGCGCTACGGACCCAGCCAGCATGTTGAATATCAACCGCTGTGGCTCGAACGCATAAACCGCGCTGCAATAGGGCCGGAGGGCGAAGGAAAACGTCCCGACGTTCGCGCCGATATCGACGAAGACCGCTCCCGGTCGCTTTTCGATCAGCGAGATAAGGTAGTCGATCTCATACCACTGCTGGGCAATCCCTCCAGAGCGCAGAGGCGGCGTCTGGTTCGTATCGCAGGACGGCAGGATCATGTCGCCATAGCGGGTCCGCGCGACCTCAGAGACGAGGTTCTCCGGGGGCGGCTCCTCAGGCTTAGCCTCAGGCTCTACATTGCCTACCGCGACCGTCGCCCGCACCGAGAACGGCTGACGGTTCATGAGATTGATCGAGAAGCGCCGCCGCCCGCCTGGCACAAAGCCATGCATCACGGCGTAGTTGGACCGCGTGAACTCCCCCAGTTCCTTTTCTAAGTCCGGAGGAAGGATCGCAATGACGTCGTGCGCTATATCGCAGATCCGACCAGCCTCGCGCGCCATAGCCTTGATCCGGCTGATTTCCGGATAGGCCTTCGGATCGTGTGGCTGCGGAGGAATAAAGCACGTCGCGTCGTCGATCAGGATGGCGTGCCGATGCGGAGAGCAGAGGATCAGCATCAGCTCTTCAATAATCGGGCAGTCGTCCGGCCCGTTGCCGAACAGCCCAGCCGCGTTATGCGCGTCCAGCCAGAACAGCGCAGGCCCATCGAGACGAGCAACAACGCGAGGCAAGATGGTCCGTGAGTCGCCCAGCCTGTAGGTGATGTTCTCCAGACCGTCGCAGCGGTTCATGGCCTTCTGGAGAAAGTCCTCGTCGATATCGAGGGTATCGACCTCCTCGAAGTGCAACGCAGCCCATTGGGTAGACTCACCCTGATAGGTGCCTGTCTCGACAAGGCGCTTAATTCCGATACGGTCGCGCAGCTTTAGCGCGAACTCCGCAATCGGCGGATCGCTCAAGTGTCCCATGATGATTAGTTTCCCAGCTAATCCCAGCAGTACATGCGCAACGCCCCTCTGGCCGCTGGGAGAGCCAGAGGGGACGCGCTAACCAGAGGGGCGGAGGTGCCGGGGTGGGCACACCTCTGGTAGCTCAGTTAGCCTTGGTTCTGTTGGTTCTGCTGTTCCTGCCGCTCGCGCTCGAGACGCTCGTTCTCCTCGCGCTGCCGACGAGCTTCCTCAGTCTCCTGCGCGTGCTCGCCTTCCGCTGCGGGCGCGTCATGGACAACCTCAGGGTTCGGAGCGTTGTCAGCCGCCGCAAAGCGCGGGTCTTCGTCCACGCCCTCGTTCATCGCACGCTCCAGCCGCTCCTTGTCGGTCGGCGGACGGTTCGCAGCCCAGGAGGCGTTCATCTGCGGGTTGGCGTAGACGGGCTGGTTAGCGTCTACGGCCTGCTTCAGGCCTTCCCCGGGCATCACAGGCATCTGTGGGCCTGCAATGGCAGGGTCGGGAGTGAACGGCGTCTCGGGCATCGCAGCCGCTGCTGAGCCGTGTAGGACCTGGGGATGGCCCTCTGGCTGCGTGCCGGGGATGATGGTCCCGTCCGCATTGCGCAGGCCATGGGGATGCCCAGGCGAGTTCGGCGCTGCCGGCGCCGGACGGTCGGCTTCGTCGGTCATGTTTTCTAGAACTCCTTGCGTCGAAATGACCTCGCCACGACAGCGGCTATCGACGCGCTAGCGCCGCTGTAGGGATGGAAAATAAATCGAGGAACTATGCATTTTGCACTGGACAATCAGCGCGGAACGTCGCATATTGCGACATAGAGAGGGAGAGGCGAGATGGCTAAGTTCCTGTTCTTCGCAGACCTACCGAACGGCGAGATGGCCATGACAGTTGATCGTGCTGACTATGACATGGGCGACGGCAAAATGCCGCGCATCTGGACCGAAGCTACTGGATGGGTCCGCTGCACTCGCGTAGTCCAGAGGAAGTCCAATCCCTCTATGCATAAGTGCGATACTCGCTGCATGTTCGCGCAAGGGCGCACTATGAACTGCGAATGCGCCTGCGGCGGAAAGAACCATGGTAAAGGCAATATCGTATGCGAGGCGGCATGATGCGCCGCCGCATGCACTATCCACTTCGCGTCATGCTGATGATGCGAACAGTCTTCCGCCAGAGACTAAGACTACTACCGTTGCGTCTTGTTCTATTGACGAGATTGGATGAGAGAAAGCGCAAGTGACGGGAGCCGAGCTAGTAGCCGCCCTAGACACGATAGGGTGGTCTAACCGTAAGCTGGCAAAGCGTCTGAGATGCGACGAAATCCGCATTCGTAGATGGATACAGGACGTATCACAGGTCCCTCCGAGCGTCGCTAAGTGGCTCTCTACGCTAGCCGCATTCCACGAACGCCACCCGGCTCCTACAGATTGGAGAGTGAGGAAATGACGATACACACAGATGCGTTGATGCCGTATCTGCATGGAACAGTGGTTTTCCTTCTTGTTCTGCTGTTCAGCGGGATTTGTGCCCCACCGATCCTCGATGCATTCACGAGAGGAAGGCTGGTCACCGGAGGTGTCTTTAGCCTGATTTACGGCGGGGGCGTCTTCCTCATCGCCGGCGTTTCGACCGGCTACGTGCAGTTCGCGCACTGAGGAGTGAGGAAAATAGGATGCTCAGTAACAAAGACGATATGACGCTGATCCAGGAACTTATCGAGGCCGATCTCCGGACGCGGTTTGCCATGCGGATACGATGCCGCGCGCAGGGACACGACTATGAAAAACATGGCAGCATGTCCGCAGAGGGGACGCTTACTCGCGTCGATCTGGTCTGCAAGTGGTGCGGCGAAAATAAACTAAACGCGGAGTGAGGAAATGAAACGCACCCTGCTAGCCTCATGCGTCCTGCTAAGCGGATGCTACGTCGATCCCAACACCGGACTCGTCTACTCAACGCCGCAGTACCAATACCAGTCGGTCGCCGTCTATCACTACCAAGTCCCGCCACCCAATCCATACTACCAGGCGCGGCAGGACCAGCCCTACTATCAGGAATGGCGACAGTCCGCCGAGGAGCAATACAACCAGTGCGTCGCTAGGGACCAGGAGCGCCGAATGTATCAGCAACCGCTAGAGGACTGCGGAGGGTATTTCCGATGACGGACAGTAATGACCAGTCCAAACATCGCTGGTGGGATAGTGAAAGGCAAGAGTGGGCATATCCGGAAGACGACAAAGCCCGCCTGGACCTCTACTTCTGGCAACGAACGAGTGACCTGGAGCGCGAGAAGTCGCACCTGCTAGAAGTGATCGCCTCGGCCCACGAAGTAATACGCCATGACAATGACCTCGCCAGCGCAGAGACAATGCTGCGAGAATGCCTTGAGAAATTCGGCATTACTCCACGCTAGGTTTGCATCTCGCATAGCCATGAGGTATCCATCCCGCGCGGAGGAAACCCATGGCAAAGCTGCTGGAGGAGACGAAAGTCGTCCTCATCGTAGGCGCTCCGGCGCTGCTCGCATCGCTCGGCGTAATTCTGCTCCTGAAGGCCACATGCGGGTTACTGTGGAACTCTAGCTGCCAAGTCCGAATGGTAGGCGTCCATCACCTCGACGAGCCTATCCAGATAGCCCGGACGCATGTGCCACCAGAGCTTATCACGCCGGTAGTGCTCGGGACGTACAGAGGACCCTAGGCGAACAGCCTATCCCATTTCTCCCTGTCCCGCTTCCACGTCGCGCGTAGGTTCGCGATCTCGGCCTCATTCGTATGCCCCGAGCACGAGAGCCCAGTGTTCCCGGTCTCTAGCTTCATGTCCGGATGGCCGTAGGCGACCAGCTCTACGCGAGCGCGACCGCACTTTACGCAAAAGCCGTTCTCGAACTCGTGGTCCATTATTGTTTCGCGCGGCATTGTCGCTTTGCAATTTGCATAGAGGGAGGGTATAAAACGGGAACAGCGCGTCGGATCAGGACACGCTGCCCCTGACCATTACGACTAGAAAGGACAAGAGCCGAATGGCTGAGAAGACTATAGCACGCCCAATGCGTGGAGATAGATGCGCCCGCAATCCGCTGCGGGACCTTTATCCGGTAGAATACCAAGCCTGGGTGCAGCTTAGACAGAGATGCTACAATCCAGATAACGAAAGCTACTCGAATTATGGCGCAAGAGGCATCCGCGTCGAGGCTATATGGGATACCTTCGAGGGCTTTATGGCCACCATGGGGCCTAAGCCATCCCCAGACCTTAGCGTCGAGCGGCCAGACAATGATGGGAATTACGGCGCTCAATGCTACTGGGGAACCCCAGATGAGCAGAACAACAACAATCGGCACAATCACCCGATAACCTATGACGGACGAACACAGAACCTAGAGCAATGGTCTCAGGAAATCGGGCTTGACCATACGGCGCTTCTGAAGCGGCTTAGACTGAAGTGGACTATAGGTCAGGCGCTAGGGTTCGAGCCTCCTCCATTCAATCCCAAGGCCCACAATGGGACTACCGTGTCCGAAAAGTTGGCTTGTGGCGTCAACCGGACGACTTACCAAATGCGAATCGCTTCGGGATGGACCGACGAAGCCGCGAGGCAGAATGTCGATGGGCGCAAGCACAAGCAGAACAAGCATCCGAAGTATATCTACGTCAGCCATCCGGCTCTTGGCGAAGGAGAGTTCACCATTCAGCAGGCCGCTTTGATCGTAGGAAAGAAACCCAACACGGTGACTGTAGCAATAACCCGCAGAGGGAAGACGCCTCTGCAAGCTCTTGGACTGGAGAAGTAGGGGGCTCCGCTCCCCCCAAACTCATTACTAAGACGCAGTGGTTTGAAGCACAAATGACGTCCAAAAATCTTGACACTGTCTCGCTAGGACAGCATGCATCCGATAAGAGATGCCTTTCGCTTTCGCCGAAAGTTGAGACTACATCATCACCCCTTTGCGGGGGCCGGGCGCTTCGGAGCCGCTCGGCTCCTACTCCCTTGCGGGATAGTCGTTGAAGGTTCCGACGATCTGTCGGCTTCCCTGCTGATTGCCCAATCCGACCACTTTTCAAACCGTGACGCCTGCCATTCCTGGCTTCGCTGTGGTAGGTCGGCTCTAAGGGGATTCGAGCAATTCACCCAGTTATTCAAAGTAGATTGCTCTACTAGGCAACGCGTGCTAGCAACTGTGCTTCGTTGTCGTTGCTAACGTCCATTGTGACCTGGACTGTCGTCGTGATAGACGTGCTGCCTATGACGATATCGGCGCTCGACGTCCCCACGCTAAAGTCAGCGAGCGTGGCATTCTGCCCGCTAGTAGCCGAGTAGTACGACCACTGGCAGGAGTTGTCCGCGACGGCGTTAGAAGTGCCGCTCGGACCACCAGAGGCCGCAGCGGTGCCAGCCTTCGTCAGCACGTAGAAATTAGCGCTGTTGCTGACGATGGTAAACAGGTTGGCGTAGGTCGCGTTAGCGGTCCACGCTGCGCTGTTCAGGGTAGCGCGGGCGAAGGTGACGGTTCCGTTTGCGCCTGGCGTTACGCTTGTGGCGACGAACGAAGCGGTAGCGGCGTCATTCGGGCTAGAGAAGGCTGGAGCGCCGAAGGCGGTAGCGGAGAAGACGAAGGTTGCGAGGGCGGTGTTGGTGCCCGCAAGCGCCGTCTCCGGGGTGGCTGGCTGGGGGTTGTTGTACATCACCAACCGGCCGTTGTTGAAAAGTGGGAGGATCTGATTGAGCCCCCACGAAGCGCTGTTCACAGCGAAGTTCACGTTAAAAGCTCCTAGTAAATGAGAGGAAAGGGAGGTCTCTCATCACTCGGCGGCGCACGCACGAAGGGGCGTAGTTGCGGCGCGTCTTTATGCTCCGCGTCGCTTTGTGGGAGGGGCATAGCGGGCGCGTGAGGCTTGATTGGCCTTAGCGTCGCGACTGCTCTGACCCGTATGTGGAGGAAGCCGAGCACCTAGACGTACTGCCCGCCTGTTGCCGTTGTGCCTGCTGTAGAGCCTGGGAAGAAGGTGGTCGACTGGCCGCTAGAGATGATGCCGTTTGAGGTCGCACTGTATCTCGGGCCGTTGGCTGTCCCGCTGAACGTCATCGTATTGTTGGCGCCTACAGCGACTAGGCCTGCGGCTTGGGCTGCTGCGAAGCCGCCGGAGAAGGTCGGAGTGCCTATGATCGTTGCCACCGAGCCAGGTTGTCCGGTCTGGATAGAGCCTGCTGCTGCAAGATAGTGGGAGCTAGCGGCGCCGGTTATCGTGTAACTGGAGTTTACGGTTATGTAGCCCCCGGACTGCGCCCACATATGGAATGAGGCAGCAGTACCGAAGCTCATCGCTCCGTTTATGGTGATCGCTCCGCCGCTGCCCGTTACGATGCAGGGAGCAGGGGTTATGCCGCCGATGGTTCCGGACGCCGCCAGCGAGAATCCAGAGACCGTGATCGATGCCCCAGACAGAACCTGGATAGGGACCTTGTTGCTCGTGGTGATGAGACAACTGGCGGGGGTCAGGGTGTTTCCTACGAACGAGACTGTGTTCCCTGCTCCGAGACCGAGAATGACTCCATTGCATGTCATGCCAGTCTGGTAGGTGCCGTTCGCTACGCTGACGGTGACGTTGAAGCCGTTCAGGTCGAGCTGCGTGACGATATAGTTCCATGCCTTTTGCAGAGTGGCGAACGGAGCGGATGCTGATAGGCCTGTGTTCGAGTCGCTGCCCGTAGGAGAGACGAACAGGCTCATATTGCCCAGCAGCTTTGTCCGCCAGACGCCCTGCATGGCGGCGACGAAGTTCGCCTCTAGGGTAGCTATGGTCCCGTCGTCGAGCGCGTCCTTTCCTGAGAAGTCGCAGATGAACTGCGCTATCATCGAGGAGACTATGCTGGACTGACGAAGAACCTTATTGACCTGGTTCGACTGCGCGATGCCGGTCTGGAACCCGGTTGGTAGAGCGGTCATAGCGAGATACTGAGACTGGCTCAGCACGTTCGCTCCAGCGGCGCTCGCAAAGCTCTTGAAGTCATTAGTAGCCAAAGTGAACGCCCCCTAGATAGGGTTATATCGATATGATCGTGATGCTCGGATCCGGGAAATTGAGCGATGAGGTCACGCCGGCATTCACTGGGATAGTGGTCCGCGTGCCATCCTGAGTAGTTGCGCTTGTCATCTGCCATACGTTTGCTGTGCTGTTTCCAGAGCTATTCACAGGCCAATGGCTAAGAGCTACGGTCTTGCCGTTCTGCGCTCCCTGGCCGGCGTTGACGATCATAAGACCGAAATGGCCGGTCGACGGCGTACATGCCATCGTTAATAGGTTCGCCGCGTTCGTTGGCACGTTCCAGCGTGATCCGGTGACTGTACGTATTTGCTGTCCGTTAGCATAACCCGCTGGAGTAATCGGATTGCCAGCGACATCACTCAGGAAGCCGGCAGGCCCTTGCAATGCGGAGTCCCACTTCCCCCAGTAGCAGGTTACAGGAGACGAATTTGCCGACGTAATCTTCTGGATCGCATCCCAGACGGCACCTCTGTAGTCCCCCTGTGCAATATCCTGCACTGACGAGTCCATATTACCGGCGGGATAATATGCACTCGGCTGATACGCGACCTGCGTAGCTGCCGTGCGAATGCCGCCGGCAAAATAGTCGGCGAATGTTGTCTGCAATTGAGACATAGGCACGCCGCCCGGAGTCGGCGATCCCTCAAAGAAATTGTCCCATTGGAACACGTCCATGCCAGGCACAGCGCTGGAAAACCCGGACCACCCACCATTGACGTTACCCGCGAAATCGGAAACCGGACCGATTACGATATATGTGCCGCCCCCCGGAAGAGAGACATTCTTGCAGTTTGCAATGATCTGATTGTAATAACCGGCAGAGTCGTCTGTGTTGGCCGGTTCATTCTGCCCGCAGAATCCGATAACAGGCAGCCTCTTTCCGTTGGGCATCGTCTGGTTCTGAAAGAACAGGGCCATGTTGTGTATCATCTGGCCGTATAGAGTCTGGTTAGTGATGTTGAGATCTCGCCAGTTCAAATTGAGAACGATAGCGGAGACCCCCAGCGGATCGACCTTGTAGAAATTATTTATGAGGTTCGCATATGCTGCTTGATTTACGTTGGGGAACGTTCCCCATAACTCTGGCGGAGGTGTCAATTCCATCCACAGGCCGGGGCACACTGTCGCCATCTTGGTCTGATATTCAGTTGACGTCAGTAGAGCGAATGGATTCCCGTTGGCTACGGAGAACGAGCCGACTAGGCTACCGTCATTGGCAAATGCCCCATCGGCTACCCCATAGAGCCGAGGTGAGATAATCATCTGCCCTCGGCCAGAGTTCTGGTTCGTTGTTCCCGGAGTCGGGTAGAAGTAGCTGGACGAAAAGTCGGCCGTCATGAACGAACTAAAGGCAGCAGGACCAGGACCGCCGGACGATGCCTGAGAGACGATGGTAAACGGCGAAGGACCAAAGGGAGAGTTCGACGCGCTCGATTGCGTCGCGGTTAGACCGATCGAATAGTTGCCAGCCGTCAGGTTGCTCGCAGAGGTTATCAGGCTGCTGCCTGATAGCGAAAAGCTGGAGGAATTCGCCCCGCTCAGCGATACTGAGCCACTGAACGTCCCGCTGCTTACCGTGACAGATACAGCGCCTACCGTCGTCCCAGAAGGCGCGGTAGAGGACACGGTGTTGTTGGATAGCGATATGCCGGTGATCGTCAGCGGCACGCCGCTCGGAGAGGCGCAGGCGACCCACCCGGTAATCGGGGAAGTCGTGGTCGGCCCAGTCCACGAGAGAGAGCCAGACGTGATCGTCCCGGTCGGCGTAAGACTGTACCAGTTATTGCTTACGTCAAGTTGCCAGACCGTTGATCCGATCAGATAGATAGCTTGGGCATGGGATATAGTATCTGTCTGGCCGTTCACTACGGGATTGCCGCTGCCATTGAGCGACCAGACGTTGGCCTTTGTATCCGTAAATGACCCACTACCCGGCGTTGCCGTGGGATACGACGTCGTCCCAGCCCATTGCCACCAGCCAGGCGTTCCGAATGAATTCCCGTTGCTCTCCTCGTGGTAGACGATATGGCTCTGATAGAAGACCTGGAGGACGCCAGACGTCGTCGCGTCCGTCGTGCCATTGTGGATTACCTGCCCGCCCTGGCCTGTGATGGTCCATGTATCGAACGGTCCGCCTGTCGGCGCGGCCTGCCCAGGCGTCTGAGACGAATAGATCGTCTGGCTTGATGAAGTGACGCTGGAGAGGTTCGCGGACTCCTGGGTAACAGACCCCGTTTGGAAAGGCCCCGCTATTGCAGGCGAGGACTGAAGCCCAGTGATGGTGTCGACCGCAATTACTCGAACCCAGTAGTTCACCCCCACAGACAGGCCCGTTATAGAAAAGCTGGCAACCGAGGATGTGCCAGCTTGTGTCCAAGGTCCGGTCGCGGATGTTCCGTACGAAATTAGGTAGCTATAGCTCATCCAGCAATCCTTGAAGTCTTTTTAGACAGGATGGCCTTTAAGGCTTGGTCGCGTACACCCTGTAGTAGTCAAGCGACGCATAGGCCGGAAGGCTGCCGTCTGATGGCGTTCCATCGCCGGCATTATAGTCGGCGCCATTGGTGTAGATGTAAGTTCCCATGGGTTGGGTCTTCCAGTCGCCGCCTGGCGTTGCATGGGATGTGCCCACCTGGACTCCATTTATAAAGCAGCGGATAAAGTCTGATTGCCAGTCGAGCCCATAAATGTTCGGTCGGCTAATATCGAGAGTGGTTGTCGAATAAAGTGTTATACCTCCTGTCTGGAAGCCTGCACCACTCCCCTGATTCCCGTCATCAACCATCTGGAACCAGACATGCGATACGCCGCTGGTGTCGGTCCAAAGATAGATATTGAGTTCAACGCTCCAACCGTCCTGCACGCCCGGGAAGTGGTTCTCGATATCGAATCCGAACATGAAGCCGTTCACCTTCGGAACGGACACCGAGAATTCGTGGTAGCCGTAAACCCGGTAGCATCCTCCCGGCGTGTTGAAGTTGTTGATGATTGTGCCGAGCAGGTGTTCGGTAATTCCCAACCCACCCGGATTGACCATCACACCAAGGCGCAACGCGCCGCTAACCAAGCTATAGAGCGAGGAGGCAGACGGCGTGGCGATCGGGTTAACCCACCAAGTAGATACGCCCGTCGTGGATCCGCCCGGAGACCCAGGAACGCTGAATTCCCACATATCTCCAGACTGCCACACCTGGTGCGACATCCAGGATCCCGAGCTAAACTCGTCATCGAAAATTGCTGAGATTGGAGTAGAGCCGGGGAAGGCGTTCCACACCTTGACATATTCAAACTGAGCGGTAACCGGCAGTGATCCGGGGCTACTTATCACACCATAGAAACTGGTAGGGTCGGCATCTCCCATATAAATTAAAGGATAGAGAGGGACGCCGTAGCCGGATGGCGTCGGCCATGAGCCCTGGGCTACCCTATCGATGTAGAAAGTCGTCGTCGTCGGCGTTACCAGGACGCCGTACTGGTGGAATTGGGAACAGTCTACGGTCCCGACTCCTACCGCATTATATGTGTAGACGTTCTGAAGAACCTGAGAAGAAGCAGCGTCCCACAAGGCGAAACCGCCGGCCTGGAACGAAGTCTGGTTCGTGTTTATCTGAATGACGTCGATTTGGTTCGCACCTTGAGTGGAGTAGAGAATAAACCCGGCTCCCGTACCAGTAAGAGGCTGGACCGCCATCTTGACTTCAAAGTATCCATATGTCTGCGAGAATGTTAAAGCGGTCTGCAACTGAGCGGAGATATAAGGGAGGTTATTGACCGCCGATAGGTACTGAGACGGAGTATTATCGACTCTTAGGTTCAGAACACCGTTAGATACTGTATATATGCTTGTAATAGGCGTCGCGGGGTTGAATGGGTTTAGCACCCACATATCACTCCCCGGGTTGCCCGCATTTAGCGGAGCGTAATCCTCTGCTGGTTGCCACGTTTGTCCCGCAGCGGGAGCATAGATATTGTACATATTCAGAGAAGTGAACTCATCGGAGAATGTCGGATTATTCGGATCCGACCCGCCAAGGATGCGGGGATCACCGCTTGTGGATGTCCATACTCCGTTGTTCCAGAAGGACCACGATAGCCCCGAACCAGAAGGAGGCGCTGCGCCTGGTCCTACCCACGTTGAGCCGTTCCAGAAGTACCAGTTACCAGACCCCTGGTCCTGCGCGTAGATCGTGTCCGTCTGAGGGACGTAGGTAAGCGCTCCCGTCCCGCCTCCTCCCGGAACAGCGGTGCCGTTCTCTAGGACATTTCCGCTGGCGTCGATCGTCCACACATTGCCGTGGATGTCCGTAATGGACCCGACCCCGGGCGTGATGGTGGCGATCGTTACCAGTGTCGCCTGATAGACTGCGCTCTGGTAGTAGAGCAGTTCGATAACGTTTGAAGGACTCTGGACCGATATGCCATTACGGTCGATCTCAAAGCCCCCGCCCACGCCTGCCATCGACCAGTGAGCGCCAGCCGCATCGACAATCTGCCAAGTGCTGTTGTTGACGAACGTCCCGGAAGGAGACTGGCCGAGCGTTATATCTGTGCGAGGATCCTTCGTCGCCGATACCCAGGCCGACCCGTTCCAGGAGAACCACGCATTCGCGTTCGTCTTACGGTAGACCGTGCTATTCCAGAATAGGAGTTCGACGGTCCCTGTCGTGCCGGAATCAGAAACACCTCCATGAACAACCTGGCCGGCTGAATTGATCTGCCAGGAGGTTCCCTGAGTGCCGATGATCGTCGCGACTGTATCGGTTACATCTGTCTGCTGCGGAGACGCTGTAATCGCCGGATCGCCGCTATATGGGATCCAATTTCCACCGAGCGCATCGCCGCCGTAATAGCTCCACGTAGGCGCCGTCGTAGCAGGACCGCTCGCGACTGGACCGTTCCAGGAAAGCGCTCCAGAGGTAATCGTCCCGGTAGGCGTTAGGCTATACCAAGATCCGGCTTGGTCCTCTTGCCACACCGTCCCGTTGACCAACTCCAGGAGCTGCGCGTGAGAGACCGTATCGATATTACCGTTCACCACCGGATTCCCGGAGGCGTTCAGCGACCACGCATTGCCGAAACTGTCGGTAAACGAGCCGCTCCCTGGCGTAGCCTTCGGCGTTGTCGTCCCGGCCAGCATCCAGACATTGTGGTTCCAGTAGACAATCTGCTGGACGCTGCTGGTGTTCTGGAGGACCGTGCCATTGCGCGATACCTGCACGCCGCTCGCTGTCCCGCTGGCATAGAGAGACCACGCGTTGAGGCTTGCGTCGTATAGCGCGGAGGGAATGGCCCAGGAGACGCCTAGAGACGAACCGGACGCCACTGAGATGATAGGACCGACAGATGGGACAGTCGTTGCCGAGGAACTGTTGACCCGTGTGTTCTGCGCGGACTCAATGATAGAGCTGGCACTCGTTATGACCGGCCCAACAACGCTCGGGGCCGACTTAATACCAAGGACGGTATCCTGAGCCGTGATCCGGAAGAAAAAGCCTGTGCTGCTGGAAAGCCCGCTGACGATGTCGGTCGTAGCGGAGAACGGCGAGCCGGAGACTGTCGTCCAAGGACCGGATGAAGCGAGAGCCTCTTCTACGATGTAGTTAACGCCCATCTAGCTCACCGTAAACGCTACGGAGCCGACGACGGCGCCATTCGCCACGACGTAGAGGACATGCTGACCAGCCGCGAGCGACGGGAGCGTAAATCCGAACGACGTCTGAGTGACGATAGCTCCGGAAGGTAGGCTGCTGAGAGCAACGGGCTGGTCAGCATTCCATCCGAGTTGGACCGCCGAGGAGGTGGCAATCTCAGTAATTCCGCCGACCGCTGGCAGCGTCGGATCTACCACGTATTGCAATGTTGGCACCGAGGTAAACCCAGGCAGCGAGCCGGAGACCGGGATGCTTGACGTGTGCGATGCTCCGGAAATCGGGTTGATAATCACCTGAGGCGTTGTGGTGACCGTTGCAACGCCCGCCGCACGGAGCGTCATGACGGTAGCAATGCCTACCGTCCGAGATGTCCCGACAGAACCGACAGCGGTCAGCGGCAGGATCGTAGCCAAACCTGCTGCATTGGACGCGGCCTGTATGCCGAAGCCAACAGCACTCAGGCCACCGAACGTCGCGCGCCCGATAGCCGATATACCGCCCGCCGTGCTGCTGGTCGTGACGACGATCGGCGATGATACCGGGCCAGGACCGGACGGGTTTACCGCATAGACCTCGAAGGCATACTGAGTACCGGGGAGGAGGCCGGAAACGGTCGCAACCGTGTTCGGCGTCGGCGAGCCAGCGGCTTGATATATGCCAGTCGTGCCGTCTCCCAGGACGAACTGGACCTGGTAGGTATATGGGCCGATGCCAGTCTGTGGAGCGATCCACGACAGCGTCACCGAGGACGACGTCACAGAGACTATACCAAGGCTCCTGACAAGGCCCGGTCCCTGGCCGAGCGCCCCGCCCCATGCGCCCTTGTCCCAGCCGGCGATCGTGGCGTTGTCTACGTCGAAGCCGAACAGAGCAACGCTGTTGATCGACGTGATTTCGTAGTTGACGCCTACGCCTTCGGGGTTGATCGGGAGATATCCCCCCTCCAGAAGAGCGGTAATCAGCGGACTGGGGACGACGCCGGATATCCCGACCGTCATCGTCATATCCTGGTTGTCCTGGATAGTGACGATAGACGCCGGGTTGTTCAGCAGAAGTCCGAGGGCCTCGGCAGCCTCGGCTATGGAGCCATCCCAGCTATTGAGGATGACCTTGGCCTTGAGCAGAGCGCGGTAGGTATCATCGTCTAGCCGCGTCAGGCCATCGGTCGGATCGAATGGCCCCTTCCAGACGCCCTGGTCGAAGCCAAGCCCTACCGTGTCGAACGAAAAATAGAGGTTCGCAATCGGCTGCTCGACGAAGCGCGTGCGCCCGATCCATTGGCCTACTGCGTCAAGCTGGACGCCGATAGCCGTGTCCAGGTCAAAGGTCGTCAGAAGTGAGCGTAGGAGCGCCTGGGAGTCGAGAAACGGCTGGATAAGCGCCGTTACGTAAGCGACGAACTTTGGTTGATTGGCGTGTTCGGACGTAATCCGCGCCAGGTAGCTCGCGAGCGTCGGAACACTTGAGGCCATATCATGGTATGCTCAAAGAAACAGTTGCCGATGAAGCCTGCGCTGCCTCGTTGAAGGCTATGGGCACGTCGGCGGAAGCCGGCGCACCGCCGCCACGAGACATGAGAAGCGAAGTCAGGTTGAACGTCGTGTTGTCCGTCCCGGCGATCGAAAGCGCCGCCCAGATAACGTGGGTCAGGTAGACGTTCGTCCCGATGGGAACCGAGTTGATATAATTGACTACGGCAGCAACGATCTCGTTACCTACCGTGCTCGTAAAGCCCTGCAACGCAGTCAAGTGGATGACGACCGTGATCTGAACGTCTGTCACCACGAAGAAGTTGTATGTGTGCGGGATGTTATATGCGTCCAGGACGATTTCGCTCGTCGTCCCGTAGGTTCCGGCTCCTGGCGTCTTATGGGCCGCAATAGCGTTCGCTATCTGCTGCGTATCGCCGCCCTCGACGACGAAGGACACCGAGTGAGAGGGTATCCCGTTGCTGTCCGTCAGAGACGTGTCGTTCTCGTAGACCCGAAGCCGGGTAACGCCGTTGACCGCAAAGACAGCGCCCGTCATGCCATCGATGGCCGTCACGCTCGGGAGCATGGTCGAGACCGTCTGGCGCGCCCTAAGAGCGGGATCGGACTCCAACGGAGCGCCGGCCAGAGCGGACTGTAGAAACGATGCCGACTGCCAGCCAAGGATAGGCGTTGCGATCGTCACTGGACCGGCAGGCGACGTTATAGCGCCTGCTACGGAGGCTGTAGCGGTTACAGTCGCTTGGCCCGTCGTATCAATGACAGTGACTGTCGGAAGCGTCCATTGGTTGCCGCTGCCGTCCCGGACTATGCCGTCGAGGATCACCGTCCCGGCCACACCAATGCACTGACAAAGTGCCGTGCTATTAGTCGGCAATTCTCGCGCTAGGCCATTGATCTTGACGACGCTGCTAAGGCCTACGCCGACTGCGGTAGACGGCGAGTAGCTATTGTAGACAGCCGTAGCCATCGAGTTCGTGTCGTAGATAGCCTGGGCGAAGATGCCGAGGAGCTGACCGTCCTGCCCGTCGCTACCAAGATAAACGTCCGAGCCGAATATCCCCTGCACCTTGCCCTGCAAGTATGAGAGGATGTCCGTGAAGGCCGGACTGTGGATACCAGTATCATCCACATAGCAGGCGGTCGGGCTAGTCGTTCCGCTCATCCGTCACCCGACTTCGCCTGAGGTTATGACGATCACGGCGTCCCATTGGTCGGTATTAGTGGGGTGAGTGAATTCAACGTCTATGCAACTATTCGCATTATCCCGCGCGATAGTGGCTCCTATCCCCGTTGTCGTCCCGACCGACCTAGTTCCATCCGGGTTTACGGTAGTAGTCACACCATCTAAGAGCGTGCTGGTAGACGTATGGGCAATAATATGTGGGCCGACACTTCCGCCGCCCCACATAGCCGCCCAACTGCTTCCCGGCGTTGTCTTGTCTGTGGCGACGAGCATAGCGGTGAAACCGTAAGCCCCATTGAGCGGCACGTTCATGCAGTTCGCAGAACCCGCCGCATTGCCGTCCGATGTTAGCCTGATAGCGCCACCCGATGTGGTTCCCTTGCCGCGCAGGACGATCTTTCCCGTCTGGGCGTCGCCTTGTGTAGCAAAGTCCCCGCTTCCCCATACATCCGCTCCTATGCGACCATTGTCGCTAGTGAAGCCGCCACCAGCCCGACTATATTGGGTTCCGGTAATCTTATTACTCTGCCCCCCTCCTATGAAGGAGAAGCTAGAATTAACTGTCGAGTTGTTCTCTCCGCCGATGATAACGGAGGCGGTCCCGTTCGTTACGCTCGTATTTAGCCCACCGATAGCGACCTCAAACGCGCCTGTGGCAGCACCGCCGCACAGTCCCATGATGATACTGTTTTGCCCCGGAGCGGCAGGGGAAAGATTGGTGCAGAATGATGAGCTATACCCACTCAGGTTAATGCCGCCATTATAAGTAGGAGGCGTTATGAATGGATATGGGTTGCCTATGAATGTATAAGAAGCGCTGGTCACACCTGGCGCGAAGTACGGCTCTGATACCCCGTTAATCGAGTCCACGCCGTCTATCTGGATATTATGCGGGGCACGAGGGACGACAACCGTCCATGTATCTCCGGCACTGGCTGAGCCGGACCATGGGAACACCATGTCAGTAAATGAGAGGACGCCACTCGATACCGTTACCCCGGTCTGGCTGTTCCCCCCAGACGGAGCGGTTATATCAAAGGTGGTGGCATTCTCCGCTGTAACCGTATAAGTGCCGGTAACAGCTTTGGCGGTTATACCATAATCAAACTTGCAAGTGGTGCCGCTTGCCACAGAGCCATTGTCATATCCGGGCTCTACGGCAACTCCCGTGTCAGTGCTCAGACGCGCTATTGGCACGTAGTTGGGAACGCCGGAAATCGGGCCTCCGCAGGTGAACTGCATGTTCACACCCAGACCTGCAGTGGAGGCGAAGTAGATGTGTCGCCCGTCACCCTGTGCATTGGTCGTCAATGTGATCGGCGTATCCGCGCCGCTACCCGCGTTGCCCGCTCCTGGAGTCAGGGTCGCCCCGGCCCTATAACCGAAAACGCTAATTGCCGTCCCGGCATGGTAAACCTGCTGGTTGGAATTAGCCAAGTTGCTTGACGTCCGGTTCCCGTTGGGCATTAGGTAGTTCGAGGGGGCGAACACGACCGGAGACCCAGTTCCTCCCGGCTGGCGCGTCGCCTCTAGGTCATAGATGAGGTTCGTGTCGCTGTTCCCAAAGACGATCCCATCCCCGTTCTGATACCATGCGCTTAAGTAATGCACACGGTTATAAGAGATGTTGTAGCTTGAGCTACTGTCTCCATTGAACAAGATCCCTGTCGGGGAATAGGCGCTGTTGGTCGAACGCGAGATGATCCATATGTCGTTGCTCTGCGTTCCAGGGGCGTCTGTCAGAGTTGGCTGGGTTGTCAGCAGCGCTCCGACCACTCTAGGTTCAGCAACACCAATCCTGATCTGGCTATCCGATACGCTAGAGAACTTTGCACATATGTCGGCGAGAGACGCGCAGTCGAACACGATGTCGGTCACATCGGCAGAATACAGGGTCATTGTTCCGGACGGTTCAACGTCCAGCATAGTCCCATCAGCGGCTCCGATCCAAAGAAGCCGGGTCACTGACTGCCACCTGTTAAACTGGGTATTGTCTCGCTTATCGCCAATCCCCGCACCCTGAAGGTGGACGCCACGAGTATTCTGGGTGATCGTCGTCGCTAAGCCGAATAGGCCAGTCGGTATCATCACTGTGCGACCACCAAGCGCGACAGCCTGGGCAATCGCCGCGTTGATGCACGGTCCTACGTCGTGCGTCGAATCCCAGGTACAAGAGCCATAGTCCACGGCCTGGATTACATCGTTTGCCCGGTCGGATGGAGACCTGGCTGTGCCGCCTCCAGTTGCGGTAAAGGTAGTGGACCCAAGACTTGTCGGCGATAGCGGGGTATATCCTAGAGACGATGTTATGACGCTAGGCTGGAAACCAGGAGAACCACCGACTGCCCCGTTGATTGTTGGGGTATTAAGAGTCCCACTGTTTACATCTGTCTTGCTAGAGAAGTAGCCCTGCCAATCTGTGACCGACGGGATCTGGCCCTTCGTAAAGGAGGGAGCACTCTGCGCAAAAGCAGAGCCAGCCGTCAGTACGGCCCCGAACAGGGTAGCGACGAGCACTTTCATCCGAGGAAGTCCACCCCTATTCGCCCTGTGCCAATTGCAAAGTCTGTAGAAGGACTTGTCGGAGCGGTTCCGGTACCTGGAGGTGTGGGAGTTACCGTCTGCGCTCCGCCACCCGTCTGTGCAATGCCAGCGATCGGCAATAGCACATCAGAGACTGGCACTACTCCGTAGATCGTATCGAGAGACACCGAGACGTTGAACGTCCGCGTGGCACGGTCGAGGCTGCTGCTATAGCTCAGGATGACGTTTACGCCAGGAGTCGTCAGGATCCGGTTGCGGATGACAGCGTCCCGCGTTGCCTGCGTATTACGCCCCAGGACGCCCGTAGGCCACGCGGTCCCGTCCGTAGTATCAAGGAACCACTCCCCACTCCATAGGGATAATCTCGTCTTTACAGCCTGCGCAACGGCGTCCGGCGTGTTGACGTAGAACGCGGAGATACCGCCGCCGAGGCTATAGTCTCCGCTTGCGTCGAGGGCTCTGTAGCGCACTCTTGCGTCGCTCCTGGATGTGGAGGAGTTCCTCCTCGGTCAGATCCTCGATCCGCTGCATTTGATTCGACGCTCTAGCGGTCGCTGCGATCAACTCATCAAGCTTGAGCTGCATAGCAAGAGTGTCGCGGTTCTGGCTGTGCTGGAGGAGGAAGACCATAAGGAAGGTGATGATCGTCGTGACCGTGTTGGCGATAAGCTGCCAGGTGTCAGAAAAGTCGAATAGCTGCCCGGTAGCGAGCCACGCTATGACAAGTATAACCGCCGAGACGAAAGCGTAGGCATGGCCGCATTGCACGGCCATCCACCGCGCTAGCCGTGCAAACTGCTCGTTCATTCCTAAGTCCCTGGAGTTGGTGGGACTGTCTGGGCGGCAGCCGGAACACCAGCTACGCCGTGCCTGTGAGTAGACAGCCCCACCTGGTCTGCCGTCCCAAAGCCGCCCGTTACCGTCCCGGTGATCTGCAAGTTGCCGTTGATCTTCACCAGAGGACAGTTAATCGTCATCAGGCTCGCGCTGTTGACAGTCACGGTAGGCGCAGTGACCGTAGCCGAATTGTTGGCCGTCACGGTCACGCTAGAAGCGCCGGTAATGTTGACGACGTTGTTCTGCGCGTCCGCCTCTATCGTTATCCCCTTGACGACCAGCCTGACCTTCTCGTTGTCGTTATCGACCTCGGCATAGATCGACCCGTCGCTCGTCCGGAGCTGCGCCGTCGTCGTCGAGAGGTTGCTGATCTTTGTGGCTTGAGACCAAGGCCCAGGTATCGCGAAGCCGTCCGACAAATCGTGCATTCGCAATTCTCGCTGCGTTTGCACTCCGCCTTGCTGCCACCAGTTGTCGATGCACCGGGAGCTGAAAACGATCAGGCATTCGTCCCCCTGCTGCACCGGAAACGTCAGCGCATATTGCCCGCCCCGAGGAAAGATAACCGGGACGTCGGGAATGACAGGCATGACCTTCCATTCCTTCGTCTGGTCTGGCCCCGTATAGAGCGCGTGTAGCGCAGGCTGGACCTGTGCCGTTATCGTATCCGCATCGTAGCTGGTGATGATGCCGGGTAACGCGGTCCAAATGCCGGATTGTCTGCTCTGAATAGCACTTTTAACCGCGCTCTGGGGGTTTTCGTAGCGTTCTCGGTCTTGCATTATAGAGGTGTCGTCCCCGGCGAAGGTCCTAACACAGCCGATGCAGATAGAGGCGGAGGGGGAGGAACGTTGAGGTTAGCTTGCGGCGTGTTAGCCGTGGGATCTACCGATAACGCCGTAAGCCTAGTGTACCACTCGCCGCCTCGCGTATCACCGACGTGGCTCGCGTAGATCACGACATAGTCTCCGTCGCTATTCAGCGGAGGAACCCATGCTCCCTGGTTCCCAAAGGCAGCATTAGGAGAAGCCGCCCGTTGGTTTATCGTCGCATTAGCTGCCGCAAGGCGTAGCTGCGCAATCTCACTATTATTGAAGCGAACCCGCGCTCCCCAAACGACACTTGGGTTCAACAAGCACATCGCCTGTATTCCCGTTTCAGTCTGTTCCGGAGTTCCTATCTGGCCTGTGGCCGAATTTATGATTACTGCCTCTCCAGGACGGACAGAAAACTTTGGGAGAACCTGGAGCTGGTTTTGATAAATGTTCCAAGTGCACGAATAGGAGTCAGCAAAATCGTCAAGATAATCGCGTGTTAGCCCATGCATTACCTTACCACGAGGAGCCGGCTGGGCCTGCAAGCCATCGGGAGGGCCGCCATATGTTGCCTGCCACGGAGAAAGTGAATCGGCACAGTGTTGAAGAACATCCTCGCTCGTATAGCCTTTTGCTAGGCTCTTGGAGAGGAATCCGAAATTATGGGCCATATCTCCGTCAGCCGCAAAGATGTCGATGTATGTATCTACATTGGACTCTTTGCCGGTACGGAGTTGATAGATGTAGCCCTGGAATAGTTGACCAAAGTTCTGCTGGTAGCCGGCCTTCAACACGACCTGCGCCGAAGTCTTCCTAGGAACTCCGACTATCGTCGCACCGTTCTGGCTTGCTAGACCTACAATCCTTTCCGTAGTGTTGGAACTCAGGTTATAAACTCTTGCATGTAGAGACGCGGGGGTATCTCTCGTCCAATAGTTGACAGTGAAACGAATCCTCAAGACATTCGGCTGGTCAGGACCCGCTAGCTCGATACCATTACCTTGCATGTCAGCAACGACGAGGGAGCATGCTCGCAGCCACTGAGCAGCGCTACTTACTGTCTGGCTCACTTGCTTCTTGCCGCCGTAAAGCTATATAATGAGGCACGCTCCCCAGAGCGCATGGCTTGGTGTAGTCCGGTCAGGCGATGTATGGCGCGGTGGGGCTTGGAAGGGCAGTGTCAGGTATGGCACGGCTGGGTAAGGCAAGGAGAGCGGGGCTTAGGCTCCGCTCTATTTCTTTCTGTCCAGCCCGATCATCATGAGCCGACGAACTGCTTCTGGCCGGGTCGGCAAATCATCCTGAACTCGCCGCCAGTCATCCAACCGTACTAGCTGCGACCGCTCTAGCCGTACGTTGACCGCCTCGCTATCTACGCTTGGCCTGCCAATTTTCTTTGCCGATTTCTTAGCGCCGGATATTGACATGCCCAATACATAGCGCTATGCAATCTGCATAGCAACACGGAATACATGAATGCCGTGCCAGGGTCTAATCGGCGACTACTCATGCTCTGGCTGGCGCTCACTTGCTCAGCATATCCGAGAGCGCGACGGCAACCGATGCCGGGGCTGTAACCGGGGGCAGGAGACCATCGCGCTTGAGGTTCACCATCGGACCTACGGGACTCCGGGCCGCCCATGCGGAGCGTGTTATCTGACTGCCGTAGAAGACGACGACCTAGTTACCCTCTGCATTGAGTGCCACGAAGCGGTGACGAACGTGCGCCGGAAAGTGCGCTACGCCACCAGAAGCATAGAGATCGATACGATTGACCCTCCTGTGGCCGTAGTAGAGCCAGTCAGGAGGGTTCTGATCGTTCCCGTCGAACTGGTTCCTCCTCCGGTAGCCGCCGGAGTCGTAGTCAGGCCTAAGAAGTTCAATCCATTCAGCGAAGGTTAAGTATGCACAAAATACTCAAGACACGTCTAATCTCTGTTGCGCCATTTATCATGCACAACGGTCAGACTGCCGATCCCCTAAACAAGTTCGCCAAGGCGATGAAGGAAATCAGCGGCAAGCGGAAGAAGACCGAGGCGGACTTCATTGAACTGGCCCGCATCGAGTACTTCGCCGGCCTTTACATCGATAAGGATGGCCCAATCATCCCATCCGTAATGCTAGAAGCTATGATTACGAAAGGCGCGGCAAAGGCCAAGAACAGTAAGCTAGCCGAGGCCGGAGTTATCGTCGACCAGCACGGTTACCTAGAATACGACGGTCCTCGGACCCCGGAGGAACTTGTCGCTGACGATCGGTTCCGGCTGACAGTTCCTGTCCGCATCGGCCAACAGAAGGTCATCAGGACGCGCCCAATCTTCCGGCAATGGGCGGCTGACATCGAGATCAAATACCTGGATGATATCATTAACGAACGCGACCTGCTTACCGCACTGCGGGCAGCGGGCACGTATGTCGGCATCGGTGACTGGCGCCCGCGCAACGGACGCTTCGCTCTCGCTGCCGATATGGCAGCCTTGAAAGAGGCGGCCTAGGGCTTGGTCAGGTCAGGCTCGGTATGGCTCGGCAGGGCAAGGCATAGTTGGGCAGTGTCCGGTCAGGCTTGGTATGGCTTGGTGAGGGCTTTCATAGCGGGGAGGAGGCGATACGTCGCCTTCTCTTCGGTGCGAAAGTACCGCATGGTCGAGTACGGCCTGGTCAGGTGAGGCTGGCTATGGCGCGGTCTAGTCAGGTCCGGCGATGTTGGGTATGGCAGGGAAACTACTTTATGATACGAGTACTGACCGTCACGGCAGCAATCCTATTAGCAGGATCTCTAGCTAATGCGGATGAGATCCGCTGGTTCGCGGGGCGCTATGTCAACGTTATGGATGGCTATGCCTATAGCGATCCCGACTCAATGATCGAGTGCTCTATAGATAGAGACTGGACAAAACCTCCGCTACCCCAGTTCCGGCATAAGCCGGCCCATGGCTCTTGTCAGCATGTCCTTCGTTCCGCAGCCAATCCTGGCTTCGTCCCATTTAGGGACGGATGGTTTATCAATACCGAGCCACCATACGCAGGTATTATAGGTATGCAGTGCGGCGCGACTGTCGGCCAGAAGGATGGGGGATTCTGGTGTGACTGGCCCCCTTATGGAACCACAAAATAAAGGTGCCCAGTCGTTCCAAGACCTGAGAAGTCCGGAACGCCGTCCGGATCACCGTCGACCTGGACCATAAGCGCTCCCCCGATGCCGAGGTATTCGTACTGGTAGAGTAGGTCGATGCCTGGGATTAGTGGCAACCCGGCGGCAATCGAGTTGCCAGTCGTATCACTGATATCCAGAAGCCAGCCGTCCAGCACGTTAGTGTCGAAAACCACATTCTGGCTAAGCGTATCTGCACCGATGGGTGCGCCAGATATTCCAGCGTTGGCCTCATGGTAGGTCAGCCTCATCGTATAGGTTACGCCCGCAAGCTGGATAGAGAATTCCTGCGCTTGGGCGATAAGCGGGATCTCGTACCATGTAGCCATCAGGCCGCGATCCTCGTAATCACGTTCCCCGTCTGAAGCGTGTCGCTGAACGTCGACGCCTGCTGCTGCGGCTGAACCGCACCACGCTGCGCTACCGCCGCCGTAGTCTGGGGAGAGGACTGCGCCGAAGCAGGGGTGATCTGCGCCGCCTCCGTGGAGACGATGATAACCTCTCGGCAGACCATGACGGCCTGGAGCGCGTATTCCGAGGCGCTGTTCGTCGTGATCCCTAGGCTGATGACCAGCATGTTGAGGTAGAGGCTCTTGCCGGTCGTGATCGATATCAGCGACGGAGGAGGCCCCTGAAGCGCCAGGAGCTGCTGGTAGACGTCCTGAACCCGCGTCTCGTAATAACCGCTATTGGACCAGGACCAGCGAAGCGTGACCTCGCGCGGCTTCTTGTATGCGTGGTCGGCAATGACGGTCCCGATCTCTACGGGGTGTTCCGTAACCTGGACGTCGTCCCGGCTGGTTTCCTCAATCACGCAATCAGGTAGGATAATGCCCCATGGCCCGCTGATCCCCCGAGGCCTCCGAAGGAGGAGAACGTCCGTGACCTCTAAGAATGTAGCGGCAGCAGAGAGCGCCGTGAGAGCGCCACTCATTGGAACGCACCTTGCTGGTTGCGCTGAAGGTCTGCCCAGTGCCGGCGGTTATATTCGTCCCACGCGCGACCTACCGCGTTCGGATCAGCAGATGTGTTGATGGTGACGTTGTTGTTCTGCGTGATCGAATTTCCGGCCTGGAAAGAGTCGCCTTGCAGCCTAGGGTCGGCTCCTAGAGCCTTGGCGTAGCTTAGACGCTTTCCTAGAGACCTATCGTCAGCGCCAGGACGTTCGTTGAAATTATAGTCCGCGACCGTCGCGCCTAAAATATCCTTCGTCTGGCTCAGCATGAAGCCGGCCTTCGCCTCGCTATGCTCCTGTTCCCACTTCGCGAAGTCGAGCTGCTCGTGCATCGAAGCCGACGTTAGCGGCTTACCGTATAACGACTGGAATGTAGCCTGCCGCTGCTGGTCCCACTGCCGCAAGCCGGCATGGCCCGAAGCATTGACGACGGTCGTGCTTAGACCGCTCTCGGCCATCATGTTCGAGACCATGCCGATAGCCTGGTGCATCGGCACGCCCTTGGACATGAGGTATTTGACCGCCTCAATCGCCTTCGGATCGGTGATGCTCTTTACCGCGTCCTCGCCGCCAGACGCGCCGCCTCCGAATAAATGACCGACGATCCCTGCGCCTAATCCAGTAGCCCAGGAGCCAAAGCCTCCGGTCCCGCCTTCGCTCATTCCCTCAAGCGTGTCGTTCAGCTTGGCCATCTGAGTCGATAGCTGTTTGACGTTCGTCGGCAGCTCCGCCCCCTCGGCGACGGAGACGGGATTCAGATAGCTCAGGACGTGGCCCAGGCGCTCCAGGAGCGAGGGACCGCCGCTCCCCTTGTCTAGTAGCAGTTCCGGGTTGGTCGGCCCCTCACGCGCCCCAGGAGGCGCCGCGCGGAAGCCTGGGCGGCTGCGTGGATCTCCTATCTCGTCCTGCCCAGGACCGGCCATCTCGCCCTGGCCTATCGTCATCCCGGCGTAGACGCCGCCAGCTACTCCAGCGAGAGGGCCGAGGAAGCGTGCTGCCGCACCCGCTCCGCGCAAGATAGTACCTACAAGCCCCGTCAAACCCGCAGCAAAGCCAGTGCCAGTCGCTGCTACCGTTGCGCCCGCTGATACCGCCGCACGAGCGATGGCAGCAAACCCAGTTACGAACGAGACGACAAAGCGCCCGACGAAATAAGCCTCTAGCGCATGGAGTGGGGTAATCCAGCCGTTCGTCGCCTCGGCCAGCTTTCCCATGAGTTCTAGGAGCTTGCTAAGGCCGCTCTCGATCTCGCCCCACGGCAGGAAGCTCTTTCCGGTCTCCTGGAAGCGCTTGTAGTCCTCGAATAACTGAGACAGCAGCCCGATCAGGAGCGCTATCTTGCTCGTCTCGGGGAATATGAACGCCGCCATGATGGCAGCTATCGCCGTGACGATCTGCTGCTGGTCGGCAGGTAATCGCTCGAACCACCCGACGACCTTTCCGATCATCTCTACCGCGCCGCCGAACGCGGAACTGATGTGCTGGCCTATCCGGTCTAGAGTGCTGATGATCTGGTCTGAATGGCTATCCAGCCAGCTAGTCATCGTCTGGAGAGCTGCCGTCATCCTTTGCAGGATCGGCAAGCCCTGATGACCCATTATATCATTTAAGCGTAGCTGGAAGCTCTGCCACGCTCGCTCAAAGAGCGTCGATTGCCTAGCGAACTCGTCTGGATCGAAATGGAATAGGCGGCGCGCGAAGTTGAACTCTTGGACGCCTTCTCCGACCTGGCCACCTCTGGTCAGAATCGCATTGAAGAAATCGGCACCGAGAAACTTCTCAAACTGCTGTCGGATAATGAACTGTTGGCCGGCTGACTCACGAGCGAAGCGCTCGCCGAAGTGCTGGAGCTGCTGGGTTAAGGAGCCAGGACCGGCATACTCTGTAAAGACTTGCGCCCACCCAGGCTGGGTGCGCATCATATGCGCGAGGTTAGACAGAGCCGTCATGGTCTGCTGGGGAGCTAGACCTAGCTTCTGCCAAGCGAACGTCAGCGCATCGATGTTGTTGACGGTATCATTTACCGTCATAGCTAGATACTGCATCTGCGAAGCGCTGCTCGCCATGTTGGCGACAGCCGCAGTTACAGCACCAGCAGCGCCTGCAATTCCGGCGCCAAGGCCGATAACGGCATTGGACATACTGGTGATGGCATCGAGGAATCGTCGTTGCGAACTCTCATCGACCCTATATCCAAGAGTCGCTAAAAATTCTTTGATTACGACGGTATCAGCCACGGATGGACGATTTTCCTGTTGCTACAATTGGCGGCATCAGAGAGGATATTCCGATGTCTGAGAAACCTGTTGAAGATCAGCTATCCGCAATAGCATCAGAGTTGGTCTGGGATCTCGTAGACCGCTTGGGAGAGATAGGAGACCTAAGCGGCATCCCCGCCGGCGCCTGGGACGACTTTGAGAAATGGGCAGTATCGGAGACACTGCGCGTGCTAAAGCTGGCTCGCGAACTGCCTAATGCCTCGGAGCGTTAACCTGTTGGACTCTTCTCTCGTTCTCGCTGCGGACAGAGAGCGCGTCGTTCATTAGGGAAATGTCGTAGAGGTCGACCGCCCCGTTCTTCAGGCTCTCGTAGCTACACAGCCCCTCAACAACCGGCGTCATTAGGTAGTCCAGCCCGTCCTCTAGCTGGACATATTCCCTTGGCTCGCGCCAGTTGTCGGGGAGGGTTGGAGTGTAGCTGAGAGAGGGGCGCGCATAAAATTCGACAGGTTCTCCTGGATCACCTGGAATGTGATCTGCAACAGCGCCATGCCGTCAATGTCCTCGAACTGCATACGCTTCGCCGCAGCGTTCCAGACCGGCGTCCAGCCCGTCCCCTGGTTGCGTGATACGACCGAGAGGCAGGTAGAGGATATGAAGTCCACGTCCTCCGACTTCATCTCCGCTAGGCCTTCGATAACCGGCAGCATCATCTCGGCCATATCGACCATGGGACGATCATCGCCATTGGCCCGAGCCTGCGCTTCGGCCTGCAAGCGCTGCCGCATCTCTGGTGTGGGGGTAAGTGACACCAGGAGAGGAGCTAGCTTGCGGGCTACGTGTAGCTGCGAAAATGCATCAAGCTTTCTGACTAGTCGGTACTGCTTTCCGTCGACCTCGAATTCCGTCACGACAGCACCGTGCTACCCGCGCCTAGCGTCTCGAAGATGTATCCGGCGTTGAACTGCCACTCGATCACGTTGGCGTCCTTCGCGTAGGTGTTCGCTGGCTGCCGTCTGAACGCACAGAACATGCAGGTAATCGCGTCCCCGCGCGAGAAGTCGGTGATGACGATCGTGTTGCGGCCCCAGTTCGCAGAGCTACTGGACTGGAACGCATACATCGCCGAGAGCAGCGCATTATACGCTGAGACCTTGAGGAGCCGAACAGTTACAGTGCCGCCCTGGCCCGCATGCAGGCTATGCATAGGCTCGCCGCCTGCGCCGATCTGTAGAGTGTCCTTGTCCTCGCTTAGCTCAAGCGAGATGCCGCCTTCAGCAGCGCCAGCTTCGTTAGCTAGCGAGAAGGCGCCGCCGGGACCAACAATCGTTGCCCCTACATCGACGAAAGAATATGCGCTGAAGCCGACAGGCATGGCTCTTTTCTACCTTTTAGAGTTGAACCGGGCGCAAGTCCCGTTTAAGTAAACCGTTAGATGAGCACGCCCCGATTTAAGACTGATCCAGACAATCATCCTCGTCCGATGCCAGGAGCCTATCTGGTAAGGAACCTAATCAACGGAAAATGCTATGTCGGAATCAGTCAAAAGGTCAGTCGTCGGAGGGCAGAACACACCAGAGGCGACGGAACAGCGCCTCTCCTGACCAAAGCTATTCGCAAGTACGGCGTAGAGAACTTCGAGTTTGTCCCGCTATTCTACTCAATGACAGGAACTCTGTTTCTCCCAGAGCTGGAAGCAACTCTCATTGCTGCCTATGACGCTCTGGTGCCTAACGGATACAACGTTCAGGCGTCGTCTGGAGCAGTCGGTCCTTACGGCCCTGCGTTCGGCGAAATACTCCGCCTAGCCTTTGCAAAGCCAGAAACTAAGGCGCGCAAGAGTGCCGCCGCTAAGAGTCGAGATCCTATTCTAATGAAGAAGTTCTGGGAAGCCGCGCAGGCCCCAGAAGTCAAGGCCAGAGCCATCGCGACAATGACAGCCACCAGGAGGAGACCGGAAGTCCGTCTAGCTCAGTCTATTCGGGTGAAAGCTATGAATGCTGACCCGGAGTTCGTCGCTAATCGAACGCAGAAGGCAGTTCTGACGAAGTCAGATCCCGCATGGAAAGCCAGGGTAGCCCCGAGCTATTCGGAGGCACAAAACCGTCCCGATGTGAAAGCTAAGAAGTCCGTAGCGATACAGGCTGCCTTAGCGACCCCGGAAGCTAAGGCCAACAGATTAGGGAGATTCTGGATAACGGACGGAACGGTCGAGTTAAAGGTTGCTAAAGGCAGCACGATTCCCGATGGATGGACCCGTGGTCGGAATAGCAAGTTCAAGGAGGCTCATTCTCCCGATGCTATGGGGAAAATAGCAAGGAACCCCAGACCCCCTCGTCGCGGATATAAGTTACGCCGGATCAACGGTTCACATTGATAATGACATTGGCTTGGTGCACGGCGCCGGCCAATTTTACAGCAGCCTGGATCGTTGGTGCGATACGCGCCGCTCGCTGATCCTCGCTCTGTGAGTTTACGTCCGGGGCGTAGCAATAATATCCCTTATCCAGATACTGTTGCGGCTTTAGCTGTCCGAAGACTGAACTGCTGTTCCACTGCCCAGGTGCGATGAGGCCATTGTTCAGCCCGTCGATCATCGCCGCCTCGACGCCGGTCAGCAGGATATGCATGCCCGGGTTGGTCAATGGGATCTTCGTATTCGCGGTGAAGAGGATATTGAACAACCGCGTCTGGGTGTTGTTCTGAAGCCAGTCGAGGCCTTGGCGCTCGTCGATGAAGAAGCCGCCGCTCATCACGCCTTGCTGGATGATGGGCGTAAAGCCCGCTACACCGTTCGCGTAGTTGACGTAGACATTGACGTTCTTGTTCGTCAGCGCCTGCGCCTGGGTCTCGGATAGCGTCTCTGCCACCACGCCAGGCTCTTGCTTGAACTTGCCGGTAATGACCGAGTTCTGCGCCGTAAAGTCTACCGTCGCGAACCGGCCTAGCAGCGAGAAGACTGCGTAGGCAGACGAGGAGCTGTACTGAACCAGCGTGTGCTGTAGGTCGAGGCTCTGGAGGACAGAGCCAAGGTCGCCAGTCTGCGTAGGATCCGCTACCGCCGCTTCCTGGGTCGTGATGCCGTAGATCCGCGACGGGTTCTCGGCCTCAATGACCGTTGCAACCGCTTCGTGCTGGCTGTCGGTGATATCCGAGGAATTGACCGGAGCGAAGCCGCACGCATACCAGGAGTTAGAGGCAGCAGCGAGCGCGGAGACGGCTACAACCGGCGTCTCGGCAGCAATGCCCGCCACCGGAGCAGAAGCCCCAGCGGCTTGCGACAGCCCGCTAGTGGTAGAGATATCCGTCCCACTCCCTGCTGTCGTGGCGTAGCTGACCGCGCCGCTCGTGCCAGTCGTAATGCCGCGCACTTTCAGGCGAGAGTAGGGAGCGTCCCACTGGCAAACAGTGCCCGCAGGCAGACCAGCCTGGATGATGCTCGCTACGCCGTTCATGTTGGTAGCGGTCGAGAAGTTTAGCCCCGTCACCGTATGCGGAGTGCCGTCGATGCTGATCGTAAAGCTACCGGACGTGATAGCGTTCCACGTCGACATGCTCTGGTTTGTCGTCGATAGCGCCGCGCCGTAGAGCCAGCCATGCGTTGCCGACTGCGCCCATCTGCCGATGTAGCAAAGGCTCGGCTGGGGCGTCTGAGCAAAGAATAGCGCCGCTGCTTGTGCCTCGGGGTTAGTCGTCCCGAAGTCAGCCTGGACTTGCGTCAGCGTGCTGTACTGGCGGAAGCGCTCGGATACGTTGATGATGCCCTCGGTCGGGCCGATGATCATAACGGTGCCGAAGTTCCGTTGCGCTAGGGGCAGCGGGCTAAGGCTGACCTGGACCGACACCACATCCGAAACAGACAAACCCGAGCCTGACATCGGCTAGTTCTCCTGAGAGGCGGTTATTGTGCAATGAAGTCCGGTGTCAGTAATGAAGCTGACCGAGACCTGGGCGATGGCCGGAATAGAATCGTATGTCCGGTCAATAAAGCGGACGAACGACATCGGAATGTCCGAACGCGAGACGTACTGGCTGTTTATCAGCTCCCCGAGATGCGTCGTCTCATCGACGCTGCGGAGCTTCAGACCTTGCGCGGATAGCGTCTCGTGGTTCTGCGGGATGTAGATGCCGTCCCGTAGGAGTGCAGCATACCAAGCCGACTGAGGACCGTAGAACGTCGCTAGAGCGTCTACTCGCTCATAGCGATGCAGGGAGCCGGAGGTATCGTCGTCCTGAGTCCATATCGGGTAGTCGTACGGCGTGTAGCCGGTGATGCCGATCGCGCACCAGGTCGTAGTGACTGACGGCTGCGTCGGAGGCTGCGGTTGCCAGCGCGGTCTAATCAGGTTTCCGGCTAGACCCGTCACGCCCGCGATCATCGCTTGCAGTATGCCGGCGAGCGCGTCGTCGTTTGGCGGCGGGCTTCCACTTGCGAGAACGTAACCACTCATGCTTGGCCCGATCGTAAGCAGCGCTACCTAGGACAACGACGAAGAACAGGAGGAAGGCGACGCCTATGGCCACGACGTGCCAGTTAGGGGCCATCCGGGACCATGTCGACGAGCTGGCAGATAGCGCTCACGAAACCCTGGCCAAAGTTCGACCAGTCGGCGACGTGCTTTACGCGGTAGTTCTTCTGCTGCCACACGATCTGATCCGGCGCCGTAGTCGCCGTCAGAGGAAACAGCCGAAACGGAGTGACTACCGTGACGAATACGCCAGTTCGTTCTGCCTCTGGTAGCTGCTCGAGGTCGCGGCCAGGTGTCGGCTGCACACATCCAGTAGAATAATAATAGCCAGGCGTATCGACCGTTAGGCCTTGCACGTTGACGGACCGTTGGCTCCGAATGACCGTGATGTCGTCCATAAACAACGGATCGAACAGGACGTCGGAAACTACATCGAGGAGAGCCATCTGAGTCCTTTTTCGCTTGACCCGGTTTCAGACGCTTCTCTAGGTAATGCGCGAAACCTCACGCACTCTGTCTGTAGACGAGCGTCGAACCTGTATCAGGCGGCGCTCGTTCTATTTTGCGGCTACCGTGCTGCAAGCCATCGAGTAAGCCGATCCCCAGCGCGTATCGTCCGGTTTCCCAGGCCTCCAGCATCTGGAATAGTAGTCCCATGATCTAGTGGCATCGCCGATAGCCGGGAGAGGCGCTGCATCCGACCACAGCAGCAGGCGCGCGAATACGCAGGCCATCTGGTCGTTGTATTGAATAACCGTATATGCCGGGAAGCCAGCCAGATCCATTGTTGCCGACGCCATCGCAACGATAGGAGCCGCTCTCGGATCGTTTAGGACCGCCGCCACACCACCTGGCTCAAACTGCCAATAGCCACGAGCAGGACCGTCATTTGCTTGAATGCGCGCCGCCCAGTTCGTTTCCTGACCCGCTATAGCCATCAGCATGACGCGCGCTGCATCGGAGACCATGTAGCCGGGGAGGAGCTGAAGACCCGGCTCTACGACGCGGAGAAGGAAGAGGCGAGGGGACACTAACTGGTGCTGCCCTTCTTTCGCAGAACGTAGGTCACAGAATTGAGCATCTGAGCCGTATCAACTAATGGGCGGTCAGATCCCTTGCGCGCGATAGTAGACGGCGCATTCGGAGCGAACTTCGGATCGCCGCCCGCCACTATATTCGCCTTGACCTTGTTTTGAGCCGTCAGCCCGAGCGCGTTCAGCACTTGATCGGACTCAGCAGCCTTGCCGTCGAACCGTAGCTCTGCCGCCTTCTTCAGCATCGCAGCGGCTTCGTCTCGCATCCGATTGACCGGAGGTCCAAGCCAGGGGCGGGCAGGGATGTTGTGCGCGGGGCTACCAAACTCGTGTATATAGCCAAGAGCGGCGTTGTTTATCGGGTCACCTTGACGCGGACTTTTTGCGGCCGGGATGCCGACGAGGACTTGCGTTGACGCGATGTCCTGCACCTTCCGCATCATCTCTTCCATGCGGTCTAGGTTCAGAATTACCCCGTTCTCTACATCCGGCATCAATGCCCTCTCGCCGCTTAGCCCCGTCTAACCGCGCATCAATTGTCGCCGATAATTCGCGGACGAATTGGTTGCCCTCTCCTTGCGCTCTATCGAAACTCTCGCAAGGCCTATCTAGAATGATAGCGTCTGCATCTTTGTTCGGATGGTGGAGTATAGGCCACCAATAGCCATCCTTATGGATTACTGAGGCAACGAGATGGATCTTGACTTCAAACCAGGCACGCACCTGAAAGCTCGACATATAATCCTCAAATGCTGCCGATAAATCCCGGCCCGACCGTTCCCCGAATAAGATCAGCCTCGCTCACGTTCGCCGCATCCGTCCCGACTACCTGGACCGGACCAGTACCGACCATACGCGCCAGACGGAGGAGCTGGATGCCGTAGATCGTCAAATTCAGGTCGCCGCCGCCTTCGATCAGGCCGATGCTTGTGTTGTAGCTGACGGAGACGCCGTTGACGGCCTTGCTGGCTACCATGCCGAAGCCAAAGCCAGGAACTCCGCCTCTCTGCGCCTGGAGCTGCGCCATCTGGCTAAGCGCTAGTTCGTGCGCGACAAATAGGCCAACCGCCTTGGCGTGGTATTGCCGCCAGCGCCACGGATTGAGGCTCGCATTCGCTACGTCAAGCCACGGCTGGACTTGCTCGTCCAGGTAGACCGAGGAGTCAGCGAACTCTCGGAACGATTGACGGAACTGCTTAAGCGTTATGTCGTACGTCTGAGGAGGCGGACATACCGGGTTGCTGGCCGATGCTGTAGCGACGATCGGCAGAAGAGTGTTCGATCCGCTCATGGCCTATCCCGCGTAATAGTCGACTACCGCTTTCTCAGTCTCGGACTCCTCTATCGGAGCCCGAAGCTTTGCCCTGCACGTAGGAATGGGACATAACGCCCCGACCTCAAGAACCTCGTCGATATGCTCACGAGGGCAGTCGGATATGTGGATAAATCCGCAGTTGATACAGATCCAACGCCACCTGCTCATGGCTTCCAGAACTCTATGCTCGTATCCCCGTTCGTGCAGACCGTCATGCCAAATGGGCCATGCATATCTATGTCAGGGCGCGTCTCGACCTTGATCCTGCCCGCGTCAGTAATCCAGCCGCCTTGTTCGTGCTGGCCCTTGTCCAGACGGTAGACGTATGCCGACCGACAGATAGGCTCGCCAGTATGCGCGTAGGAGACGCTAGGAAGCGCTAGGAGGGCGATGAATAGCCAACGGGTCATATCGCCCGACGAGGCACCGCACGACGGGCACGCAGGCCAGCGGGACGGTCGACAAAACGCCGCACCGCATCCTTAGCCGATCCCTTGAAGAAATGCCGCGACTTGTCGTCTACGTCAGGCTTGTCTGCTCCTCGGTCGGGTCCGGACATCGGCTGGCCACGACCAGATACCTCTCCGAGCTTCAGGGAGCCAGCAACAACGTCTGCATCGGCGATACGGATAGCGTCCTGGGTGCCGAAGCCAAGGCCGAGCGCATCACGGAATCTACGCCGCACGCGAGCTTTGTCCTGCATCTGCCAGGTGTCGTGCCCGCCCTTGCCAGTGCCCCAGGTGTTGCCGAACTGGAGCACCTTTGGTAGCGGCTCACCGGCTCGCACAGCATCACGCACGCGCTTGCGGAAGGCGTCCTTGGTCGGGAGAGCGTCATACATCGAATTCTCGTAGGCGTCCGCCGGCTTGCTCGATACCGGATTGGAGGGGAAATCGACCTCCTCCGCAGCCGCAGCCTCGTCGAGAAAGCGCTTGATGGTCCTGCGGTCGCGAGACATGGCGCGGTCTCCAGACTCATGATGTTCGACAAGCGCCTTAATGGCATGCTTTTCGGAAGGAAAGCTCTTAGGGTTAACTCGCTTATTATATCCCCGCATCGCCGACATTGTCGCGCGAGCCGGGTGTAGACCCCTCGTAGTGTCGACCTCGCGACCGAGGAATTGCCCAGTCTTCTTGCTAAATGCCTGATGGCTGCTTTTCGTTCCGGGAAGCTTAGCGACTGAGCCGATAGAGCCGGTTTCCGGATGATGAACGTCTAAGCGGCCATTCTCTTGCCGATGCGTCGAGTATGTAGTGCCGCTTGCTGATGCAAACTTTCCATCAGGATCGCGCCCTTGTTCGTCCTTCGCACTATGCAATGCGGCTGCGACTGCTTGCTTTTGTGGGTGTCCGGAGTGGACCATCTCCGAGATGTTCTCGGAAATCACCTTGCGGCTGGACCCCTCTTTTAATGGCATGTCAGTCGTCCTTGCGTCATGCGTGGCGCGTGCGAACAACTCGCACCAGTATTCCGGGTCTATGGGGCTTTCGACTAGCTCGCAGGCACTGGGAGCGAGGAAATGCTTGCATATGCCGCAGTGCGATTCCGGCATCCCCTTGCTATAGTCGACGGACTCGTGAGACCGCTTCATGTGCTCAGCCGAAGATCCACTGCCCGAGAAGCACCAAGCCCGATACCATCGCCGCTATGACGAGCGCCTCGATAAGCGGTCCCCAGTCAGTCATACGCGGCCGTCCTTCAGCGCCGCCAGCACATAGGGCCGGATAGAAGCCAGCAGTCCGGACTTAGGCGTAGGCCAGAACGCATCTGGATAAGAAAAGTCGCCCAGGTGACGACGCGGCGGGCCAATATCTATCAGCCTAACAGTATCACCCTGCTCGACTAGAACGCAGGACAGCGGGTTGAACGAGCCGTCCTTCCGCTGCGCTACCTCTAGTTCCTTGACGGCCAATCTATGCTCCGAACCACCTAGTAACGAGCTGAAAACCGGGATGCCCAGGCTCAGCACGGCGAATGGCCTTGTTGATAGCCTCCAGGTCGTCACGCTTGTTCACCGGCAGGAAACCGTCCTGCCATAGCTGGAAGCCCTGGTTGTAGACGACGTGCAGCGAAACCTTGATCGGAGACTTCGACAGCTTCGGAGCACGAATAGGCTCCGAAGCACGACGCGGCAGCGGCATGCGCGGAGGCTTTCGCTCTATGGCATGGACCGCCTTAACCTGCTTGAAATGCGCGGGCCGACGAATGTGCAGCCGCTTGGCCTCGTCGGCAAGCTGCGCAGACTTGATAAAGGAGCGGCCCTCCATAGCATTGAGCGCAGCGATAATATCGCCATGGCTATCGCCTGCCTGCCACATACGCTTGAAAGCCTCGCGGCGCTCATCAGACCATATAGCGCGATCAGCATTAGGCCGACGCACATTCAATATACCGGCACGGTCACTGAGCTGCTGGCCCTTGGTAATCTTGATGCCAGGGAGGGAGTTCAACTCGTCGATAATGTCCCGGGTCTGGTCTGTCGTAGGCCAGCGGCGCAGCAAGACCGCATCACGCTCCGAGGTCCACGGAGAAGGCATATGGTTGGCAGCCATTAGAGGCCACGTTCCTCGCCGTTCGGCAATCCAACGCTACTAGCCGCCTGATTGTGTAGCTCCCGGTAGCGCTGCGCAGCCATACGAGCAGCCTGTATCTTCTCCGGGTTGGCAGGATCCGCGAAGACCGCTCTGCTCGCTTCTACCATCCGGTCGAACGCAGCGTCCGCTTCCGTATAGAAGCCGATATCGTCAGCCATTACCGGCCACGCTTCGGAGATTTCATCTGGCGAGCAGCCTCGTCAGCCATGACTTCCTCGAGCAGAATCCGCTTAGCCTCTAGCCGGCGCTTATGCTCGGCCCACTCCGGCGTTCCCTCCTTAGGAGCAAACGAAGGAGGGTCTGGCATATGCATACGAACAAAGTCGCTGTCGGCATACTCCTCGGGGATCTCGTGCGTCTTTCCCCCCTCGTATCGCGTCACCGTGCCGTCGACGTTTAGGTTCATAGTCTTAGCCAGTAATACGCTCTTCGTCCCAGCCATCGTGCCTTATGCCTTGCGAATAACCATGATCGTGTTGCGCGCCGTCATACCGTGCGTGCCGGTAAACGCGCCGCTAGACTGGAGCGCCGATACCATGTTCGTCAGCGCCGTAGCGTTCGTCGTATCGCTCAGGCCCGTAGCGGTCGTAGCCTCACCCCGTAGGCTCGCGATGCAGTTGTCGATGCCCATGTAATCCATGCGCTCCCGCACCCACGGCGGAATACCCGGTACTGGGCGGTAGTAAACGGCCATTGCTGCTCCTTACGCGCTGTAGACGCGCATCTCGATCTGTACGACGCGGTAGCCTTGCGATAGCGCCTTCTTCAGCGTCCCGCCGATGTTCTCAGCCGCCATACACTCAGCGCTCGCCTTATTCATGAGAGGCGTCGTTATCATTATGCCGTCTCTGTCCAGCACTATCCACGCCAAGCACGGCAGAGAGAAGCTGCACCAGGAGGTCACTCGTCCGCCTTAGACGGCATCACCGGACTTAGCGCCGCCGCGATATTCATCAGCAGCGCTAGCGACATAAAGCCAGCCAGGAGCGTGATCATGAGCGCGCCACCTTCAGGACGCGAGCATTTCGCCCGGTGCTGGTTGGCCGGCGCTCACCACAGTCCACAAGCAGACCCATCTTCACCAACTCAGTAGTGCGAGCGCTACAGTTCTGATGAGTCAGATCCAGAGCTACCTGGATCTCCTCGCTCGTCAGTCCGTGGTAGAATGCAGCCACCAGTCGGCAGATACGGTCGTGCAAGTCGCTACGAGCCTTGGGAGTGATGCTTTTAGCCGCCGCCTCACTAGTGTCCGAACCCCGCACAAAGCCAGGAGCGTTAGGATATATCGGCTGCGAAGGGTCGTAGTCGTATGAGAACAGGTCCATTCGTGCCTGCCTTAGCTATTATGAGCGGCGAAGACCTTTTGCAGAGAAGCGCTGTCCACCAGGGCAGTGTCATGCCCAAATCCTGATGGCGTCTGCTCGCCCCACGAGTAGGCGATATCGAACGCAGGATTGGGCAGCAGGTCCTGCCAGCGATTCATCAGCGCGACCTCCTGGCTGTCGGTCGGCATGACCCAGTCACCAGACCCGTAATTGCCGAACGCCTGATACCAGGGAACCATTTGGCTGTCTGACCATCCTGCATTCTCCCAGGCGGTCACCCGGTCGTTTATGATGTCGAGGTTCATCCCACCGCTGAAGCCTGACTGCACCGGATAAGGGTCAACACCGACCAAATCCTTACTGGTGGTCATATCCACGGCCGAGGGACCAAAAGCCGCAACCGGGCTGGTGTCGCTTCCAGTGTTTGTCGGAAGAATGAATACCATCTTGGTCGGCGCATTGGTGTGGATATAATCCACTTCCGCCTTGAGATTGGCCGTATCGGACGAGGTCGCATCGTCGGCCAAATAATAGCCGTAGATATTGCTGTCAGAAGCGGTCGCCCCGATCGTGCTCTCGAAGCCTGACGTGTCCCCAGTGATAGGCAGAAACATCAATGCTTTATCGCCAGTCGGAAGACTGTCCGCCAGCGACTGAGACGAGACATCGGCGAGGTTGAAACCGTCGCTTCCGGGATCGCCTGCCGAGTCATAATTCCCGTTAGCGAAATTACCGTTCGGCGAGTAGTGCAGCGAGGTCGACGGAGCATTGAGCGTGTTGTGCGCCGAGAAAACCGCCTGCAGAGTAGTGTCGTTCTGGATCGCGGTATCGCTACCGACAACACCATAGGTCTGCGCGTAGTCGAACTTAGGCGTGGGCACAACGCTGCCCCATGCGCTGATAATCGCCTCTTCCTGCGTCTGCGTAGGCACGGCGAAGTTCGCGACATTCCCCTCGGCCTGGTAGCTCGGGATGATCTGCCCTACGTTCCAGCCATCCGTTTCCAGCGTACTAACGGCATCACCGATAATGCTGGTATCGAACCCGGACGTAGTCGCCGGCCAGACGTTAGCCGTCACATAATCAGCGTCGGTATTCGTGGGCGTCGCGTAGTAGGACGGACTGGTCGGCGAGCCAGAATTGCTCGCGGTGATAAATGCGAACTTTCCAGGCGCATTTGCGTGGATATAGTCAATTTCCGACTTCACGTTGGCAGCGTTGGTCGAATCCACCTTGGCCACGTTGTAGCCGATAATCCGAGGGTCACTGGCCGTTGCGCTGATCGTGTTCTCGAAGGCGGTCGTAAGTCCGCCAGTCGCCCCGAGATACAGGATAGAATTATACTGAGACGGCAGATTATCGGCATCCGACTGATTGCTCACGTCGGCAAGATTGAACCCATACGGCGCATCGGCCAGAGAGTAGGTTCCACTATTATTTACCACGTTGCCGTCGACGGCATAGTGCAGAAAGGTCTGTGGGCCGGTTGTCATTCGGTCATTCCGATATAGTTGAATCTGTTGGATTCAGAGCCGCTTAGGACCGCTCCGCCTTAAGGACGCGAGCTACGTCGGTGAGGATATCAAGACGACTACGGCGCGCCCTTACAGAGTCCAGGGTTATCTTTCTCCAGACGGCGTGGAGCACCTCGTTGCCGTCTAGCTGCTGCTTCTCTACCGCAGAGACAATCTGCCGGCAGACCATATCGTAGATAGCGTCCGCAGCGTCTTCTTCGGTGTAGATCGAACAAGTAACGGGAGCCGTAGCATCTTCCCGGACGATAAGATCACGCTCCCAGGTGAGGGATACCTCACCCAGCCATTTGTCTGTAAGAGCGCCCATTAGCCGCGCGCCTTCATCCAAAGGCCGAACATCTCTCTGACGATCTCGGACACAGTCTCTGGGCTATTCTTGTTGTCGAACATATCGAGGAGCATAATCCGGAAGACATCCTCGTAGACCAACTCACAGTCGGAGCTTGTCCGAGCCGCCTCAATACGGACGTCACCCTTCATGAGAGCGTAGATATCGCGAGCGATACGCTCCTCTTGCTTTGGCACGTAAGAAGCCGCATTTGTTTCGTCAGCCATGTGCAGGGTTCCTCTGCCTGTGGTCAGGATGGCCGGGGTGTTCGCCGCATCCCGACCATCCGTATCCTAAGCACATACTATGCATTTTGCAAAGTGGGGAATCGCTACTACGAGGGGTTATTCTGCCCGTAGTGGATCCGCTCGTGGGTTGTCACATCGCGCGCTAAGTCGGCGCTGTTCCATCCACACTCGAACAGAAAGTGCGTAATCGTCACCCATAGGGCATACATCATGACTACTGGATCGACGTCCTCTTCCTCCACCACGCTGCCCATATCGTCCATGAGAGCGCAGAACGTGTCGTCGGCGATCTCTACTTCCCGGTCGAAGCGGTCCTGTTCCTCGGGAGTGATATCGGTCATGCTGCTTTCCTCCGCGCTCTCTTGGCTACAAACTCCTCAACCGTCAGAGTATTTTTCTGTCGGTTGCATGGCCCACAGACAAGGTGGAGGTTATCTGGCAAATTGGAGCCGCCGCGCGAGATAGGCAGCTTGTGGTCTATCTCGAAGTCCTCCCAAATCTCAGTGCAGCATCCAGGGATTCCGCAGACGCCGCCTTGGTAGACGAGTAATTCCGCAACTTGGCCTGTAGTCAGGCCAGCACCCTCCGCGCCATCGATAAGGCCCCGGCGCCGCAATCTGGCGACTCGCCCCTTGAGGCGTTCCCGATCTGGATGTTTTTGCCGCTGAAGCTTCCGATAGGCGCTATCATACGCGCGGACGTGCTCCGCCTTCTTATCACGCCAAGCCCGCATGATCTTGCGGCGCTGCGCCCTTTGATCCGGCGTAAAACTCTCTCGCTTGAGGCGATCCTTCTCACGCGCAGCTTCGGGGTTCTCTCGTCGCTTCTTCTTGTTCCACGCTAGAACCCTAGCGTTATGCTTAGCCCGGTTCTCAGGCTTTGCATCGAGCCATGCGTAGTAATTCTGGACAGACGCGGCTCTACGCTCGGGGAGCGCCTCACACTCCATACAACTCCCGTTGCTGGTGCGGCGGGGAGCTAGATGCCCATTCTTGCACGGATTAGATGAGAGGTAAAAAGGCGAACCGATAGACTTGGCCTCTTGCCGCGAGCGCGGAAGGCCCTCAGAATCAGGGATAGCCATGCAGCAATTCATCCTTGCTGTTGTGGTTAGGGCCGCGTCGGTGCTCGAACACCGCCGTGGCCCGATCTATATAATACACTCCGATACGCTATGCAAGCTGCATAGCCTTTCGTTGCTCAGCCGATACCATCGACGCTAAAGCACGTCTCCGGGTACACGAACTCAACCACGCCAATTCGGCCGAAATAGGTGGTCAACTGAAACAAATTCCTGTATTCCAGGGGGGTCCGCTGCAAAGGAACCAACGGGAAGCGCACCCGATCCCGCTCCTTCGTATAGACGAACATCCGGTCGGTATTGCCCGTCCCGCGCCCTGTCAGCCACTTCACCGGCTGGATATTCAACGGCCTGCCATACGCTGCGTTCGACAAGCTGTTGTTGCGCAGGAATTCGAGGACAGACACGTTACCGGCGCTGGAGACCTTCTGGCTGACGAGGTAGCCGAACTCGACGGGCGGAAGGCGCAGTTCGGTCGGCATGACGGCCCAGCCGCTGTTGGTCCAGCACTGCGTCAGAGCGGTATTGACGTCGGCCAGGATCGCGTCCGGCGTCTTGTCGATCCACTTGAGGCTGGTGGTCTGGCCGGTCGGCGAGGTAGCGCCAGCCTGGGCGGCGTTCGTGAACGAGACGAGCGTGTCGTTGTTCACCAGGCCTTTCTGACCCAGACTGGTGTCGCCGATGTAGACCATCTCATCGACGTCCATCTGGTACTTGAGCTTGAGGCCGTCATACTTCTGCACGTCGATCGGGCGTCCGATCTTCTGCGCGGAAGCCAGCTCGGGCATCGTGTATTTCAGTTCCATCGCCCAGAGGTACAGGGGATGGGTGGTCTTACCGATGTCGAGAGCGATGCCGGTGATCTGGTTGGCATCTTTGGACAGCCACGCCTTGCCGGTCGGCACAACGCCGCCTGCTGATGCGAAGCTGGAGTTGGTGAAGGACGACACTTCGTCTGCGATCGTGACGTCTTCACGGAGGTCGATATCGCGCCCCCAGGTTACGGCCACCAACGGGTCGTGGAGGGTCTGGTCGAGGCGCTCAAGTTCACCGATGAGAAATGAGCCGGTCGAGTCCTTCGTGTAGGAGAACTCGTCGAAGGTCATAAACGAATCGGTCGTGTAGGCGCGGCCTTTGGATACGCCTTCACGATAGCCGCGCTTCCAGTCAACGGTCATGCCGTTGTCGAAGCGGATGATGTCACCCTTGACGCGAGGGTCGCTGTGGCCGGGTTGGATCAGGTTTGGGCTGACATACGCCGAACGCGCACCGCCGTAGAGCAGGCGATTGCTCAATTTAAGAAACTCCTAGATTTGTCGGTTGATCCGTTCCCAGCGGTCCGACGCGATTTGAGAGGCGGCGTCGACGCCTCTCAGGCTCAGAGGTTGAAAGCGATCTCGACCATACCGTTCGAGTCAGCCGGACCCATGAAGTAGCTATTGGAGGTCAGCAGCACGGCGCTAGTCGTGGAACTCGCTTCAACGGAACCGAGCGAAGGATGCGTCGTGCTGGTAGTGCCGAGGAAAATCCAGGGAGCCCCTCCCTTCACAGCAGCCGCAGGTCCCTGGAGTTGAACGGTCATGTAACCGCGCTTCAGGATATCGACGAGACCCGAGGTGGGAGGCGTCGAGATGTTCAGAGGATCCTGGCTCGACTGCGTCGGGTATGGGCGGACGATAAAGCCGTAGGGCTGGCCTGTATCGCCGCTGGTCATGACGCGGACGTTGCCGACCTGGCCCGAAGTGCTGCTCAGCACAACAGGCAAGCCGTAAGCGAGAGGAGCCTCGCCAGCAGCGCTGCTGACAACCTGAGTTTCAATCGTGGCAGACGCAATACGGTTGACGTCGCCGGGGATGCCAGCAGGCATCCGGAACGCATAAGCAACCATTTTCTATGTGGTCCTTAGTCTTGAATGGAGGATTTAGTGGCGGGTCTGCTTCGCCCAGAAGTCTGCGTTCTTCTGGTTCATCTCAGCGACCTTGCTCTGCATGTTCTTGTTGCCTGGCATGTCGCGGTAGTTCACGCCGTCATGGACATAAGCTGCGCGCTTGCTGTTGGCCTGCTGGACCATGCTGCTTGCGGCGTTGAACAGCGTCTTGACGGCATCGCACGTCATCTGACGCAGTTCCGGACGGCCCTCGTGGATGCCCTCGATGACATCGCGAGTGTCGTCTTCCTTCAGCGCCTCGCCGAGCACCTTGCGACGGAAGCCGCACATAGCGTCCTGCGTGGACCTTGCTGACGCCTTGGCGTCGAACGTCGGCATGCGGATGCCAGGCGCGAGCACTTCGGCGCGGCTCAGCAATTCCTGCCAGGAGCCCTTGAGCGACGTGCTGTCGCCTACCATCGCCTTACGACGGCGGTCGCCGGTCAGATGGCCTTCCTCGGTCGGGCCACCAGTATCTTCGCGAGGAGCGTCATCCGGCATGTCGGTATCCGGAGCGGTCGGCGCTTCGTCGCGCGCACGGCCACGTCCGCCACGGTCGACGGTGCGACGGTCGCCGCCTGGAGGCGCTGACTCTTGCTCCTCAGGCGCTTCTTCCATGCCGTTGCCGCCTTCCTCTTGCGCGAGGATAGCGATGGCACGCTCTACGGCCTCCAGACGCTCCAGGATGCTCTGGAGGTCGCCGCCGCCTGCGCTTGCAGTGGGATCACCACCACCAAACGACGGGGGAGAGCCGCCTTCGGCTTCGTCACCGCCCATGCTCATACCGCCGCCGCCGTTGTGGAGGTGGATGTGCATGCCGTTGTTGTCTGAGGTGGTCTTTGCCTCAATCGGCGCGTCGATCTTGGCGAAACCGCCTTGCTCGTTAGCGCCGGAGAGAACGTCACCCAGCATGCCAGTCACGCGCTGAAGCTCGGATACCAGTTCGTCGACTGTTTTCGCGTCTCCGGCCCGAGCGGCACGCGAGATGGCATCGCGGTAACGAGCTTGAATGGCGTCGAGAGACACCATGCCACGCGAACCTGCCATTTCGTGGTCTCCAATGTAGCACTTAGGACCGCATCGACCTTTGTCGACTAGGGCCACATGATTGCCAACAATGAGGTGTTGGCGTCCTTCGCCGGGAGATATCTGGCTGTATTCGGCATCGTACCCGGCCGAAAGCTGCCTTTTGCCTTCCCGCACGTCCCTGATCGCGTCTGCGTCCTGAATGAGCAGGTCCGCATACAGAAAATCGCTGTCGAGCAGCGCCCCGTCTCCGCGATGGGGATTAAGCACGACGCCTATTGCGTAGTCTTTCCATGTCAGAGGATCGACCTTCTGAGGTGGGTGGTCGTTCGTGACAGGTTTTCCGTTGAATGAGGCGACGGCGATGGGCGCAAATACATCAGCCGCGTCTCGATGAATCCTGATTATGCCGTCTGGCCCAGCCTCTACGGGCACTTCCCCCTGCGCATAAAGCATGGAGCCTGTGCGGGCTATCGGCGCGTCTTTTACGAGCAGGAACCCCTCTGGCGTGAGTTCCTGGTGTACGCCGAGTTTTTCCGCAGTGTAAAAGCGAAGTACGGGATCGGGCATTGAAAACGTACCTCGTAAGCACCTAGACTATGCAAAACGCATAGGAGCGCGCGATGCGCGAATGCCGGGACTGCAATTACTCGACTAGCGACGGGATCTGCCTGCATGAGTCAGCACGCGACCCGTCAGGCACACATCCGAACCTCTCGACCGCTGAGAACCGCGCCTTCGTCGATACGCAGGGACGCTACTGCGGTAGAGAGGGACGCTTCTGGATGGCTCGAGACCTCGTCTGGCCGTCCGCGCCGATTGAGGGATAGTTAGCGCGCGGCGTAACCGCGATCACGAACCCTAGCCAGACGACGAACGCGCCAAATATGATGATGCCGTGGGCCATCCAATCCAGCACGTCGACTATCAGGTAGACGGACATCCTACTGGGCCGAAAACCCGTAGCCCCCAGTGCTATGAAACGAATGGCTAGCGCCAGAGATAGCTTTACCGTCGTACGACCCGCTTAGGAGATACATATTCCTGTCGGTCTGCGGCGTGCCGTTATAGAGATCGTTGGTGAACGTGACGGTGATCTGCGGAGGCGACGACCACGTTCCGAAGACCGTAAAGACCTGTTGCTGCTTCTGAGAGTGAAGCGCTTTGACAGGCTGTGGGTTGGGCCAAGCGGGAGAGCCGTTGACGCTTATCTGCGCCAAGGCATCGCCCTGGTAAGCGTCCTCGTTCAGATATAGCTGCAAGGCGTGTCCGCCTAGAGCCGCTACAGGCCCCGCCATTGCCGATGGAGTAGGAGCGGGAGGGGGAGTTGGCGTCCCGCTCGCTGCCTCGAGGATATATGTCGAATAGCCGTTAAGCGTAAGCTGCGCTGAGGAGGCATTGCTCAGAGTGGCGGTAGGAGTCGTCCCCTTGCTGACGTCGTAGATCTTTACCGTGCCGAACGTCTGACCGAACTGCACAGTTACCGGAGCAGATCCGGAGGCTATTTCACTCCAGACGGCAAGATCATATGCGCCGTTCGACTTCTGGAGCAGCAGGCTATGAACCGTTCCTGGTTGGTTGGAGATAGAATAATCCATTGACCCCAGACTGGCAGGAGCGGAGTTGTCAGCTAGGATCGACGTCAGGTTGTGGATATAGGTCGCGGCTGGCTTCGCTGTCCCATCGCTATGGTACAGACCTTGTGCGCCGCTTGAGCCCTCGCCATCGACCATCTCGTAAATGAAGGTATAGCGCCAGCCACGCGCAAACTGCGCTAGATAGGTGTTCGTCAGCACGCCAGCCTGGACGGCCTCATTACCATCGGAGACGCTGTCCCAGCCAGTCTCGGTCGTCACACGAGGCAGCGTTTGAAGATCGGCGTTTGAATAGCCGGAGAAGCCCTTCATCCATGTGCGGCCATACTCGACGTAGAGCCCATCCCACGCGCCGTTCAGCGTCGGATCTGCTGCGGACCACGGCATGTTGTCGATAAGATGCCCGACGTGGCCAGAGACGTAGTTGTGCGGGTTAGCATAGTCAGCGAGCTTCGTGCCGGGAGGAGCGGCGCTTATCGTCCCCGCACCGGAGGGGACAATTAGGAACTGCATCCCCGCGTTGTTGGTCTCTGCCCCTCCCTCGCTTACGTGGAAGACCGGGTAGTTCTTTAGCTGCGGATCATTCTTCAGGCCGCTGTAGAGTGCAGCCTGGCATTGCGCGACAGGCCCCCAGTCTCCCATCCCGCCGCCTTGCTGGCCATTGAAGGTAATGGGCCAGTTGTTCGGCTCGTTCGCTCCTTCAAGCGATAGCAGCGCTCCAGCCGAGGCTAGTTGCTTTGCCTGCGAAAGCTGGTCGGCTACTCCACATTCAGCAACGAGGTCCATCAGGACGCCGGTCTGCTGATGCACTGAAAGGGTGGTGGAGAGGTTGCGCCCGCCGTCACGGATATTGCGGACGCCGGTATATTGCAGCATATCCGCATGGCCCGGGTAGCCCTGGTCGATGTGGGTTACGACGCCGAGAGACGAAAGGAACGCCACAGCGGCAACAGCAGTTGTGCTCATCGGCGCTCCTCTAGGCGGGCATTTTGCTGGCTAAGAACCGATCAGGAACGATAACTTCGCTGAAGCATCTACAATTCCAGATCATTCCCGCGTGGTATGGCGGAACTCCTGCGTCGACCTCTGGAGGCTGGTCCCATCGGACGAATTTGCCCTCCATCTCGCGGTGGCTTTTTCGGACTCTACCGTCGCGAACAGTCCGCCAAATGTACCCGGGAGAGCCGATATGCTGCGCTCTAGCCTGCGTCAGCGACGACGAAACCCGCGCCGTCTCCGTCCGCGCTATCATCGTCGCCCGGTTCCGCGTTACGCGCCCGGTCTCCATGATATGTTCGATCAGTGAGCCGTAGCGCTCGCCCGCGTAGAGGTTACCGATCGCTATCTCGTGGACTCTCTCTGCCGCCTGCGTCGGGAGCGACGTTATGAGGTGGACCTGCTCCTCTAGGTATTGCCGCATAGCAAAGCCGGTCGGAGCCGTCTGTATTTCCCGAGCTAGCTCTCGGCTCATCTTCTTCGATAGCCGAAACCACGCCTGCTCGTCCCTGCGCGCGACCTCTGCTATAAAGCGTGTGGCTACCGCCCTCGCCCACGGCTCTATGAGTGCCGAGTAACGGTGTAGGAGTTGCTCCAGGTGCGCCAGGTCCATTTCAACGCCCGGGGACGCGAAGGCCCGCACCAGGTCTTCGATGTGCTTTGCCACTTGGCGCAAACGTCGGCCATAGTCGTTTTCCGCCCTGCGAACTTTCGCAAAGGCTGCGCGCTCCTCAAAGCTCTCCTGCTGACGGTCAGAAGCGAAGGATATTGCGGACAACGCTGAGAGCGGCATCGAAGTCCCTGTCTATCCCCGACATCGCCCCGCGTTCATACTCAATATGCCAGACGAACGGGCCGGGTATCGGCTCCCCTGTATCCCTATTGATCGTCTCGCGCTCGCCGATCCGGATCACCTTAACGTCGCCGAAGTCGTGTTGCATTAGACCTCGCCGTTCGGCTGGGTGGTCGCGGACTCCTCAACGAACCTGCGGAAAGCGTCGATGTTCATACGCCGTACCTTGCCGACCTTCTTGCCCTGGAGCGTCTCGTAGCTTTCCACAGCGCTCTTCCGGTCAGGGTATCCCAGAGCGAACTGGTAATCCTCGAACGCGCCGTCATCGCCTAGCTGCTCGATAGCCCATACAGCCGTGCTGTCCGCTGCGTCACCCACGAAGCATGATATCCTGGCGTCCTCGGACTGGACGAATCCGCGACCCGCGTCGTCTACCTGTACCGGGACGCCCTGGACGTCGACCACATGAAACTTGCGCCTCACGTCCTTGCGGGATTGCATAGGCCTCAGATGAGCGTAGTGGTCGTCTACGTCCTCCTTGGTATCCAGCCCGCTCTTGTGCCCCGGCATAAGCCCTACGTCCGCGATCTTGGGCGCTCCGTGGGCGCCTGCGGAACTCTCCTCGCTACCAAATAGCTCCTGGGACTCAGGGTGCTCTACGCCGCCCTCACGGCCCGCAGACGCAGCCTCCGGATTATCCGTCAACTCAGACGGCATCGGCGGCATCATCTCGGCGTCCTTGATCTCCTCGTCCGTGATGTTCGAGAAGATACCCGTTACCTTCGAGTTCTGCCTCAGTTCCTTGAGCGCAGCCGAATTGGACAGGATGCCAGCGCCTTGGGCATTTACGACAGCCTGTGTCACCGTTCCCGCGATCTGCGCCTTCTCTGTATCGGCAAGCTGCCACAGTGGCGCAAAATCGAAATTAAAGCCCTCAGGTAGAGGTTCGTTAAACAACGACCGATGGCACAGGTCATAGAGCATCCTTACCGGACGCCGTAGCCGGTCCTCCTGGGCGCTGTTGATGAAGTCGTAGTAGTTGCGGATATCCGACTCGCCAGTCGCGTTGAGACCCGCAGGAGACTGGCCGAATAGCCGAACAAGCGGGATCTGCGCCGCGCCGGATAGTTGCTGGCCGAACTGGATCAGCGTCTCGGATAACCCGCCGAAGCCGTAGCTGTGAGTCTCGAACTCGTCGTCCGCATCGAGGAGGGTAATGCCCTCGTTGGCCTGATACAGTCTGAGCTGCTTGACCATCTCGATAATGCCTTGGTACGCCGCGCCCCCGAAAGCGATAGCCTCCCGGAGTTGCTTGACCTTCAGCGTCCGTAGATGCGCCCGGTAGATAAGCTGTGCTGCGCCCTGAGTGGCTGAGTCAAACGCTACCAACCGATCATATAGAGGCTCGATGACGGACAGGCCCCAGTAGTTCTCCGCCATACGCTGCCAGTAAGGCAGTTCCACGCCGTCCATGCGGATGCAGCGCGTGTAGTGGATTCTTGCGTGCGGTATGGTGCGCGCGTCGCTGACGACCTCGTAGTATTTCGGCATACCGTAGTCTTTGCCGAGGTCTCTAACCGGATCGTCGACGTGAGGCCAAACCATCCAACGGTCTAGGACCTGAAGCCCTTTGAACTGGCCTTTGCCGACCGTATCAATCCGTAAGGGGGTCTCTGGCCTTTGGCCTTCTATCAAGATGAACGCTAGACAGCCACCGTAGAGGCGAGACCATTTAATCGTGTCGGTCAGACGCTGCCAGATGAGATTGTCTTCTACATATTCTTCTAGCCGGTCAATCTTGTCCGGAGGCATATCCGACTCAATGTTGATCCGCTCTCGGGTCATATCCTCCGCGACGGCGTCAACGATCGTTCTGATTAGCCAACTTCCCCTGTAACCAAACTCCAAAAGTGTGTGATTTCTAGTTATTGGGTTCAGCGTATAGGTCGAACCCGAACTAAGATTGCTGGCGCCTAGCCCGAGGCTGGCTGCGAAGTTCTGATACGTGTCGCCAACAAACGCCTTATTGCTGCCCGCAGGCACGCGGACGGTAGGCTTAGTCGAGGCAGGCGCTACCTTTGGTCTCCTTGCCATAAGCGCCTGACCTCAATCCAAGGAAAGCAGAATTACGCCGCATTATGAGCGGCAAATACCTGCTGCAAGTCGGGAGACATCGACAGCGACGTATCGCCGAGCTGCTGACCCCACGAATAGGCATAGTCGAACTTCGGGCTAGGCAGCAGGCTCGCCCAACGCTGGAGGATCTCGTTCTCCTGCGTCGTGCTCGGCAGGTTCCAATCGCCGCCCGGATAGTTGCCGAACGCCTGGAACAACGGGACCATCTGGCTATCCTGCCAACCGGCGCTCTCCCAAGCAGCAACCCGATCGTTGATTACGTCTAGGTTCATGCCGCCGGCATATTGTGAGCGTACCGGGTAGGGATCGACGCCAACGAGGTCGTTGCTGGTCGTCATATCGACCGCTGCTGGGCCAAACGCCGCAACCGGGCTGGTATCGCCGCTCATGTTCTCGGGCAGAACGAAGGACATCTTCGTCGGCGCATGCTGGTGGATATAATCAACCTCGGCCTTGAGGTTCACCGCGTCCCCAGGCTGCGCGTCGTCCGCCAGATAGTAGCCCCACACCTTCGGGTCACTGGCAGTGGCGTTGATCATGCTCTCGAACGAAGCCGTGTCGCCGGTCGGGCCACCAGTCCACATTAGACCGACAACGCCAGAAGGCAGGCTGTCCGCGACGGACTGCGAGCTTACGTCCGCCATATTGAAGCCGACGCTGCCGGGGTCGCCTGCTGCGTTGAAGTCGCCGTTCGCGAAATTCCCGTTCGCTGAATAGTGCAGCGTCGCGCCTGACGGTGGAGTTACAACCGGAGGCGGAGCGGGAGGTGGAGGTGATGGGGAATGATGATGGCCATGACTCATATTAGCGCTCCCATGTTTGTTTGCAGAATGCATAGCGGCGCCTATATAGTCCCCGTCATGGGCAAAGCAAGCTGAGATTCGTCCTACGACCAGAAGGTAACGTTGAGTGTGCTGGCAAGATTAAATTGCGCAGTAGTATTTATTGGCCCTCCGGTCGGCCCGGTCGAATTGTTATGGAAAGCCCAGATATTTGACGCGATCTGGCAGTTCGTGTTGCCGCCGCCATCATAAATAGCCCAGAACGGGGAATTATATCCTCCGCCAGCGTCATTTAGACCCGTCCGGCTCGTGTTGCCGGTGACGATTACGCCGTTGCAGTTCTGTAGGTAGATATCGCAGTCGTCAGCACTTCCGGGCGTACCGCTCTGGCCCTGTCCGCCTCGAGACAGCGAATTGCCGGTGACCGCCGAATTGCTCACAGCTCGTAGCTGGATATTCGCCTTGCCGTTCGCGTCGAACGAATTGCCGCCGGCTATGACCAGGTCTCGCAGCGATCCGCCTGTGCCATCGGCTGTGATGCCGTAGTTCGAGCAGAACTCTACCCGAGAGACCGCCATCCTCACGCTGTGGCAGCCGTTCGTCAGGACGATACCGCTACCGCAGTTGGTTATCGTGCTGCCGCCTATTGAGGCGTGGTGCGCGCCTCGTATGCCAGCCGTAAAGCAGTCGTGTATCCGCAAGCCCAGAAGCGTAGACGGGCCTCCTACGTTGAGGAAATCGACGCCTACCGAGCCGTTGAGGAACGTACAGTCGAAGAGGTCGATATAGCCCTTCGTCGCCTGGACACACGGCTGCGCGCTCGTGCCGACAACCTGGATATTGTGGAGCTGGCAGAACTGCCCGAGAGATATTGTCGGGTTGCTCGCGCTACTGCCCTGGATAACCGTGCCTAGGTTCGGGAAGCCAACCGTTCCTGAGTAGGATCCAGTGTTGCGACCGATAATCGCGCAACCGTCAGGGACGTTGAACGCCGAGACCTTCGATACGCCAGGAGGAGCTACGACCCACGCTCCAGTCCCTTGCGCGACCAGCATAACAGTCGTCCAGGCCGTTGTGTCGTCCGTAGAGCCGTCTGCTTTAACCCCGCCACCAAATATCGGGTCGGCAGCGTAGATTAGCCCCGAGGCGCTCAGGATGTCCGCGACAGGCTTGCCATAGGTAACGCCAGTGCCGGGACCACCATAGCCTACCGTGACGGGGATAATGTCCGTCTGAGACGTGCGCGTTGCCGTCTGGGGTAGATTCGAGATCGTCTCGGACATGAGAGCGGAAGATCACCAGAAGCCGTGGTGCCAGGGACCAATAAAGCCCCCGAATAACACTACAAGGATGACTACGAGCAGGATGAGCCAGACCAGATTTCCGCTACCCGAGCCTATATATCCCGAGCGATAACCGTAATACCCGCCGCCACCAAACAGTAGCACCAGGACGATGATTAAAAGGATTAAACCCATTGGATTTTCCTACGAAGCTATTAGGGCGCCAATGCTGACTTGTTGAGCGGCGCGACCGCAATGGCGCTGGGAGTGGCATCTGAATGAGATGCATGAGAATTCACCCACAAACCGCCTATCATCACCAACAGCACGAAAAACCCGACAATACCGCTGATGATCGTTATAATCTGTGTTAAGTTAGCACGCGCGTCTTCGGTCTGCGTCCGCGCGCCCTGATAGCCGCCCTCACCACGATCGAGCCGCCCCTTCAGGTTGGACAGATCGGCGCTTAACCCCTCAACCTTGGCGTTGATCAGGCTTTTGATGCCGTCTAGTTCCTTGGTGGCCGCCGCCTCGCTTTTAGTCAGAGCGGCAGTTGTAGCGACTATCTGTGCAGTGGCCGCATCCTTATGCGCAGCAATCGCGCCATCAAAGCGGAGATCACGCTCTACTAAGCGCTGGTCGACACCATCGATCCTGACGAGCGCAGTATGGACCTTCTCGTCGAAGCGCTGCACCACCCCCTCGAGTCGCGCTTCAAATAGGCGCGCGTAGCCTTCCCGCACGGCAGCAAGCGTATCGCGCATCCCGTCTAGCGCTAGATGAAACTCGCTGCGTATCTCCGACTTGGCTTTGGCGATCTCCCGCTCCGTGATGACGGTCGGGTCCGGTATCGGTATGTTGCTCGGAGCGGGATTCCTATAATTACCAGACATCGGTCGGGAGCTACTTTATCTTATATAAGCGCTGCCTACGCCATTCCTGCTCCGCAGCCTGTTCGCTAAGACGACTGATCAGCATACCGTCTCGCTCCAAACGACGAAGTATCCGCTCGATAGCATCAAGAGGAATATCGGTGCGCCGATGGAGATCCATCGCTGTCATCTCGTGCATATTAGTCATAAAGAACGAGAGGATAATATCTTCGCGTCGTCGGTTTCTGCGGGAAAATGGCCACATCAGAGGATCTACTCTTCCAGGCCCATCCTAACTAAGGTCGCATGATCGGCCAGCCCCGTGACGGGCAGGTCATTCTGCTGTTGATAGGACCGCATAGCGGCAGATGACTTCGGCCCCCATTGGCCATCCATAGGACCGCGATACAAGCCGGCGTCGCTCAACTTCTGCTGCACGTTGGTGATGTCTGCCACCGAATGCGGCGACGCGGCAATGCCTGACTCCATGGGTGGAGCACGCTCAGCAGCCGGAGGCGGCGCCTTGGCCTCGTGTCCGCCACCTAGCAGGGACGAGCATCCGGCCATCGCCAGCACGCCAATGAGAGCAACATAACGCATCTTCTAGGCTCCTCACCAATGGTGGTAATAACCGAAGCCGCCTCCCAGCAGGATGAACAGTACAACTATGATCAGGATGATTGTGAGAGGGTTCATGGCCGTTTCCGCTTTGCTTTGCGTTTCACGCCAGCCGTTACCTTGCCGACAGGAGCGACGATAGTGAGAGGCTTCGACGGCGGCTCGGTATGGACTACAGGCGTTACAACGATCAGCGCTGGCGTCTCCTCGCTATACTTCGCGAGATATCTGCAAAAGCGCTTATACCAGGGCTTCGCCATCATCGAGCCTCAAATAGTTTGCCGTCGCGTCCGCATACCAACTGGTCGCCACGGGCGCTCTGACAGCGCCAGTTCAGTTGCTCGCCGGTAACTACGTTGAATACCGCTTGGCAGATATAATCGCCTGCCAATGGCTTTGGGATATTCGGCGGGAGGATGTGGTGCTTGCAGTCAATACAGAACGGGGGTTGCTTGGCCATCCTATGTCTCTCGCTTGGTCAGCGTCTTGTTGATAAGCGCCACAGCCTGCTCGCAGAGATACGGCTTCATAAGCAGAGGCCAGCGGATTTCTCCCTTGCCGCCCGAGTAGCCCGTCGTTAGAACTACAGCGACCTCTGGATGGTCCCGGTGCGTCATATACGCCAGTTCGAGGCCAGATTCCCTGCCCAAGCGAATATCCGAGAACAGGACGTCAATCTGCTCGTTCTCTAGGATGGTCAGAGCCTCGGTAGCCGATGTCGTGGCGATAACCTCGAATCCGGCATAGCGTAGCAACTCAGCCTGCGTATCGAGTATCGCCGTCTCGTCCTCGACCAGCAGGATTCTTGTCATGACTTGGAAAACAGCCTGTGGATAAGATCACTTACGACTGGACCCACGAAATACCAGATGACCGCACCTACGCTCGTGATTATGAGACCATAACCGACTATGCGCTCTCTAAGCGCCTCTAGCCGCTTGACCGGCTCCTTGAGCTTCTCAAGCTCGGCTACACTATGCTTGACCGATCCCAACTCCTCCGAGATAACCCGCGCCTTGTTATCCAGATCATGGAATTGCTTCGTTAGCAGTTCCATCCTGCTGGTGATTACCTGGTCGGACTGGCGTTGCTCGTGCTTGACCGTCCGGATTTCAGAGGACAGCCGGTCCTCACGACGAAATCCTTCCTCTTTTACTTCCTTGAGGGCTTCTGCCAGACTTCGGACTGTTCCCAGGATTTCGCCGATTTGCTGACGGACTGAACCAGCGTCCTCAGGCATCATTACTTAACGAGGCGTAAGAGGGACCACCACGAAAATAGGCCCATCAGAAGGCTATTGAAGCCGAATAGCGTATTGGGGTTTCCAAGCATGACGCCTCCTCCCATCATGGACCAGAAAAGCCCCGACATAGCCAGGCCCGCGTACCGTACTACCCGCCCCCAGAATGTATCTCCGAAGACACAGGTTGCGATGCCAACGACTTTTAGCGCCGCAGCCAGAAGGGCAAACACAGCCCATGACTTCTCATTGCCTTGGATCATCTCAATGAGCCGAAAGGCGGCTGGGAATGACTCAAAGAGCTGCGGATTGTGCCAGAGAGTAAATGCGGCCCAGATGCTAGCTAGGCTTAGAAACACCTCGATCACCACGATGTCTCTGTTGGGCAGAGAATATAGCGGCGATCGGTATGCCTCTAGCAGCTCGTTTAGCTGCTCGACCTCTCCTGATAAGCGCTCTAGCTCGTCCGACATATGCTGCAATTCGCGCAGCGTGCCAGTGCGGAAACCTATAACCGATTGGTCAGACGGATGGTCCGCAGAGTGCTCCGCGAAATCGGCGTCGTTCAGCTCAATATCTACTTTACGGCTAGAGGGCGGATTACTCTGGTCGGCCATCCGGAGCGCCCTGAGCCCGAGCAGCAGCCCAGGTGATCTGGTCACGGAAGCCGCTGGAGAAGGCGATGAACTGCTGCGTGTGCTGGAAGTAATCGCACTTCTCCGGCAAGCCATCGCGCGCAGCTATCATGCCCTCGACGTAGGCCTGTCCGATCGTCTCGTCATGAGAGGGCATTGATTACTCCTTCGGAACGCGCCTGACAGTCACCCGGGACTCAGAGGCCGTCACCATATTCACCCCAGGCGCAGCGACACTCGCGGAGACCGACGCAACAGGAACGAGGCCCGTGTTGTAGAGCTTGTGCGCTTCCCCGAGGATTATGTGCTGCGCTAGTTCCGCATCTATACCTAACTTATCTGTATATTCCGGATAATGTCGCAGTAAGTCCTGAGCCAAGCTCACAAGCACCGGGTCCCCGGCGCTTATTTGGCGGATATCCGGGACGCTCGACAGCAGCATCGCTGCCTCTCGGGATGCAGAAGCGGCTACCGTCTGATTCATCGCCGCGTTCTCCTTGACGGAGAAATAGCTCCTGAGATAAGCGACAACGAGCGGCGTCGCAGCTCCGACTATCGTCACGGCAGCGGTTATCAATGCCGTAACGAGCGGCCTTACGTCGTCTAGCATCGTTCCACCGCTTTACCAAATAGATCACTTAAGCGTGTGCAATTTTCTCACTATGCAAAGTGCAAAGAGTGCGCTATGCATACCGATGTAATCTCGTTCCCCCGAGATTTGCTCAAGACTGGCAGGGCAGCGTTGACCGCGTTGCTCTGCCGCTTTTTCCGGGTGCTAAGTGGAATGGATGGATTTTTCGTAAGAGAGGCAGGACTCTCTTGCCCCCATGATGGGAATGGGCTTTCAGCAGCGCGTGGCATCATATTAGGAATTGCCTTGGGCGGCGCCCTCTGGACAATCATAGGCGTCGCGCTCTGGGCTATCCTCTAGGAGGGAGAACAGATGTCAGATCGGAACAGCCTTGGCACTATCCTGAAGGAAAGGAAGGTCAAGATTAATGATCTCGCCTCGGCTGTAGGAGTCACACCAGCCGCCGTCTATAACTGGACGCGAGGCGTTATGCCGAGCAAAGCGAACCGCACGAAGGTAGCTCATTATCTCGAAATAGAGCCGAGCGAGCTGTCGTTCGATCCACCTATGACGGAGAGTAACGGCGGAGGAATTTACGTCACGGTCCGAGGAGACGGACTAAACCTCGAAATGGTGGTCTCAAAGAGTACCGCTCGAAGCCTCCTCAATCTGCTCCTGAACGGTGAGCCCGACCCTAGGCGGCATCCCACGGATTAGGTTGGTCTTCACCGACCAGATATTTCCCTTCGACGAAACCAGCATCGGACCTGTCGGCACCCAGGCTTTGACCTGAGGATAACCGCGCGAATGCCACCAGGCCTCGATCTCAAGCGCCAACTCCTTAGCGCCACGCTCCGACGATAGCTCGCGCGGGATGCCCTCGACCGGCCTAATGCGCGTCGTATGCTTATCCGGCTGGTAGAAGTAGTAGAGATCAGCCATCTCAGGAATAACTCGGTGCGTTTTTCCTATTGCCCAGGCATGGCCTGTTGCTCTAAGCGCCTAGCCGATTAGCGGGGAAATGGAACGATGGCTCGCCGTAATAGGGCTGTGGCGGAGCTTGTCAGCCTGTGGTGCCCTATACAGGCAGAACTGGTCCCGGAAGACGACGAACGCGCTAGGCTTACCGGAATTATCCGAGAGGCTATGGAGGCGCTCCCCATCCCCCGCAATGATCTAGAGGCTAGGCGCTATATGGCAGCTATCAGGCTCGCCGTGCTGGCGACGCTCGGGATTGAGCCGTTGCTGGGGATTACCTGCTAGCGGCTTGGTTTTCTAATCGCTTTTCGCAGTATTCTAGCCCGTCGCCAGGAGACGAAAGCGGAGAGTATATTCGCCACGAGGAACGGAGATATTACGAATAGGAGGCCTTCAATAGCTAGCCGAAGGTCGATATGTGTCCAGAAACCTATAACGGACTGGTTCGGCATTACCTGTTAGGCCTTACAAGCCGCTCCCAAACGCCAAGACCGCCCCGTTTCATAATAAGGCCGTCTAGGCTATATCTGACCGCATCTACTGAGTGATCGTGTTTATCAACGATTATCGGGAGAACCTCTTTGGTATGAGGATCTACCTTATAGGAATAAAGCCGGAAATCCCTGGCCGTGTGCGGACAGTGGCGTTCGTGCACTACAACGCGCCGAAATCCCTTGATGTGGGCCAGGCCATCTTCAACCGACCCCTGCCATTTTTCCGCCGGCGAAACGGTAAATCCTTGTCTCACTAAGTAGCTGATCGTCTCTGGTCTGGCGTTGTCCGCTTTGATCGGCCACATGCGGACGTCAGGCATCTTCTTATCAAAGAAGTCCGCCATCTCGTCGATTTCGAGGTTGTAAGCGTAGGCTTCTCGATCAATCATCAGGTCTTCGCCATGGCCTTCGGCGCTTGGCTTCACCCAACACCGGACAAGAGCCGTAGGGTCGACCGAAAACCCAAAATCGAGACCTAGATAAAACCGCGTCTTGAGCGGCGCTTCCTCGAAATTCTCGACGTGCAGCTTGCCACGGAAAATCATGGCCTCGCTGATGCGCCTAGTCTCGCCGCCCCAAACGTGCTCATAAGCTTCTGGGTCGGTCTCCAGCATGTACCGACGCTCAGCGTCCAGCTCAGGCGAGAACCAAGGATTGTCCTCCCAGCCTATCTTGCAGACGATTGCGTTTGGTGGAGGATTGAGGACGAACCGCTTATAGGTGGGATCCTCGTCCGACATGGGGTTGAAGCTAAGCCAGATTTCGCTGCCTGGCGTGCGGATCGTGGGGATAAGCGTCTGCCAGCTTTCCTCAGAAACGCTCTGTGCCTCCTCGATCCAGCATATATCGGCAGCTTCGGTCGACCGGATGCCTTGGATGTTCTGCTTCAGACCCTTGAAGATAAACTCACTTCCGGTGACTTTGGAGTAGATCGAGTTCTGCGTTACGCCGAAGCTATCGGCCAGCCCCATTGCGTTAATGCGGTCCTTGAGTAACCTGTGGACCGAATCAGCCATAGATGCCTGGAACTCACGAGCGCATAGGACGCGTTTTTTCTGCGTATGAGTGATGGCAATCAGCGCATGAGCTATTGCCCAGGACTTCGATCCGCCGCGCCCACCATACAGAACCGCATACCGCTTGGGCTTAAAGAGGAAGTCCAGCTTGCGCGGGATGTCCAGTAGGATGTCCGACATTCTTACGCCTCTTACGCGGCGCCCATTTACGTTGACGGACCGTCTTGTCCCGTATTGAGGCGTAGCTGGGAATTCCCAGCCTCCTGCGCATTATAGCTACTCCAGGCCTAGAAAAGCCCGAGAGGACAGCGAAGTCGGCGTCCGTCATTTTACCAAGCTGCGCCAGAATCTCAGGCGCAACAGGCCTTAGCCGCAGGGAATTTCCTTTCTTTGCCTTGCCGTCTTGACCAGTCGTTATGGCACAAGGAAGGATGCCTAGAGAGCGACGATGCTTAGCAATAACGAACTTGCTTATCCCGAGAGACGCAGCGATTAGGTAGTCCGGCTCTTTTCCTAGCCTAGCGACTGTCTCCTCGGAGAGGTAAATCGTAGATGCTGGAACTGCCTGCACGCCGTATTTCGGAATACCCAAAACTTCGCGTCGATATGCGACGGTCTGCCGATTACATCCGACGATCTTCGCAAGGTTCTCGTCCGACATCGTCCCAAGCAATGCCGTTAATTCGGGAGTCCAAGGCACCCGACCGATTCCCGGATTTCCTCCGCCACCAGGAGACAGGTTTAGTAGATCAAACCGGACACCCAGCAAGCGTATCCACTCGCGCTCTACGAAGCAGGATGCCGCCACAGAGCACTGCTCAAGCTGAACAATCTCAGGCGCCCTCACGTCCGCAAGGATCCCATTAAGCCATAGATGCTTGGGAGTGCTCGGGCGCTTAGTAGCCTCACGTCGGTGAGAGTGTTGTCGCCTAGCGAGGTCCTGGCTCGTCTTGCCTACATAAACTGGCTTGCCGGTGTCCGGACAAACCCATGCGTAAATAATCACTCGACGGGGAGGATCTGCCGTCTTACCCTTCTTTGCAGCCATGTTCTCCCGCTCATCCCGGGGTTATGGTCAGAGGTCAGCTAGGCGTCGGAAGCGCCTACTGGCCTCGATTTGTTCTACTCCGTTTCTTGCGATCGTTCCAGCGCTTCGTGGCCGGTCGCATCGACAAATCGCACAGTTAGAGACGGCGGAATGACTGGTGGTGCATCTGGCATAGCGCCGAGCAACTGACGGCTGGCGAACTCAGGCCCGCCCAGGCGTTCTAGGAGCCACGTGCACGCGCGGATATTGCCATTCTGAGCAGCCTTGACGACCTGAGCCTTGAGCGAAGCTACGAGGTTCTCGCGCCCCATCTCTAGCTCTTCGGTGAACGCCTTGCGGAGCGTCTTTTCGTCGATCCCGCCTTCAGCGACGTTCTTGGCGATCGTCTTGATGGGAACCTGCATGCCGACCAGGACTTGTACCAGCTTTCGCTGTTCCCGCGTCGGCTCGAATTTCGGACGCCCCTTCCCCCGCTTTTCTTCGTCCTCGCGGAGTGGATGCACGCTCATAATCAGGCAGTCCCTAGGGTGGAGAAAATCCTGCCGAGCTATTCGACAGTAAGGAGACAGGAAATAATCAGGGAATTTCGTGTCCGGAACTCGCGGCGTAACGCTCAGCCTCCGCTAGGAGGTCTAGGCTATATTTCCGCTCGAATGTCCGGCGTCCGTGGTTATGGTATTCTCTGTGGTGCTCTACGCAGCATGGGACGGCGTAGCGGTCGTTTGGCTTCAGTCCTGTTCCTGAGTTGGCCGCTGTCCGGACGTGGTGCGCTTCTATCGGAGCCTTGCGGCAGTCAGGCACGACGCACGGAAGCGTGCGGAGCCAGGATAGATGGCGAGCCGACATGCTGGTGCAGCATCCTAGGTGTGCTGGGCCAGCATCGCTTTTCTGCTGGCTGGACGAGGGAGACCATGGCAACGTCTGTCTCGTCAGACAGACACTTTCGAGGAGAGCATCCCGATGTCAGCTACCACTACCGTTATCGTCCCGCTCGCCATAAAGGCGCTCAGCAACGACCAGTTGCTCGCTCTGTACAACCGCTGGGGCACGAAGCCCTGCAAGAAATTCGAGAAGCGCTCGTGCGCCGAGCAGCGCGTTACCAAGCTACTGGCCGACCTGGAGATGAGCGTCGAGGACGCCGTAGCGCCGCCTTCTGATGGCTACGGCGGTGAAGGCTGGGACGTAGCGTTCCCCGCGCCGCAGGAAGCCGCTAGCGAGCCTGAGGTTGTCGAGGTAGTCAAACCCGAGCAGGTCGTAGCAGAGGCGCCAGTCGCGCCCGTAGAGCCGGAGACTAAGCCCTCGCGTAAGCGCGGGGAGTTAGGCAAGACGGCTCAGGCTATCTTCGACCTCGCCTCGCGTGAGACTGGTGCGTCGGCTAAGGAACTGATGGCGGCTACTGGCTGGAAAGCAGGCCCGTCCTGGCCGAACCAGTTCAGCCGATTGTCGCTTCGGACTGGGACGCGCTTTCACCAGCAGAAGGTGAACGGCGAGATGCGGTACTATCTCAGCTAGCCAACTCTAGAGGATTGGAGGCTGGTGGCGGCTCGGACAAGCGTTCAGCCGCCACTTCTTCGTACGTCTGGCCTGTGGACTCTAGTGTCGCCTGTTTTCCGGTGAAATTCCGCCAGCGCTCAACAGCTACGTCGCAATATTCTGGGGCAATTTCCAAGGCGTGGCAGGAGCGGGCCGTCATCTCGGCGGCGATAATAGTCGTACCCGATCCCGAGAACGGATCGTATATAGCATGACCTGGGGAAGAATTATTCTCAATAGGGCGCCGCATGCACTCCACAGGCTTCTGCGTTGAGTGGCCCGTTTCGTTATGAAGCGGCTTATCGATCTGCCACAAAGTGTGCTGTTTGCGGTCACCCTGCCAATGCCCAGTCGAGCCCCGGCGAACGAGGTAAAAGCAAGGCTCATGCTGAACGTGATAATGCCCGCGCCCAATTACGGATTGATGCTTGGCCCATATTATTTGGGCGCGCACCTCGAATCCACAATTCGCAAATGCTTGCTGCGTTTCAGCACTATGCACGCCCGCGTGCCAAACGTAGACTACTTCACCGGGGAAAAGCGACCAAGCATCAGTCCAGTCGGCTCGTTCGTCATTCTCAACCCGACCGTGCGAGCCATTGACCGTATTCTTTTCTGGCATAGCATTCAGCCGCCAGCGGGCATCATAGTCCACCCCATAAGGCGGGTCCGTCACCATGAGGTGCGGCTGCACGCCGTTGAGCGCCAGGGCTACGTCAGAAGCGTCTGTAGCGTCGCCGCAGACTAAGCGGTGCCGACCAAGTATCCATACGTCACCACGCCGCGACACAGGCGTCTGTGGCGGGTCTGGCGCTTCGTCTGGGTCAGTAAGTCCAGCGGGCGGCTCAGTGAGCAGATCGGCCAGCTCGGTATCGGAAAAGCCGGTGAGGGATAGATTAAAATCTAGATCCCGCAATTCCGACAATTCGGCTCGCAGGATATCGTCCGCCCATCCCCCATTAATCGTGAGCTTATTATCAGCGATAATATACGCGCGCTTCTGCTTCTTGCTCCAGCCCGCCGCCACCATAACGGGGACTTCGGTGAGGCCGACTTTCTTCGCGGCTTCGGCGCGAGCGTGGCCGGCAATAATGCCGCCTTCCTCATCGACCAGGATAGGCATCGTCCAGCCCCACTCGCGGATGCTGGCAGCGATTTGGTCAATCTGGTCTGGAGAATGAGTGCGTGCGTTTTTTTCGTATGGTGTCAGGCGGGAAATGGGCCAACGCTCGACCTTGTCCGCCGGCCAGGAAGTCTCAGCCATAGCACCCCACTAGGGGCGCTTGATCACCCCGCCTAAGTCAGTCCTGCGTTTTTCCTGTAGCGCTGCTGGCGTAGCCAGTCGGCTAGATGCTGGTCGATCGGCTCCTTGCCGCTCGCCATCTTCCGCACACGTGAGAGGTCACGACCGGCCTTCGAGGCGATAGTGCCCCATCCCCAGCCGAGAGCGTTCTTGATCTCGTGCAACTCGCTCGGAGTCATCGCTGCTTCACCTCCGGAAGCAGCTAGCACCCTCTCTCGTCGATCGTCGGGCCATTCGCCAACGCCGGTAGAGCGCTTCTTTATGACATCCAGGCGCTCGCAGTACCAGCACATCTGATTGGCGTAAGCGTCAGGATCCAGCCTTGAGGCCATGATGGTCTCGGTAGACCGCTCTTCGTAATCTCCGCAGGAGCAGCGAACTACCCAGAGATATTTGACCCCAGCTAGTTTTCCATCTTCCCAGAATTTTCGCTGGTGCCGGTATTTCATGACCGTAAGGCGACCGAGCTTTGCGCCAGTTAGATCCGGAACATTCCCCGGCTGCGGGCGGCAGTCGTTAGGGGGAGCCGTCCAATGCGCCCGGTCGGCTGGAAGCTCGTCTGCTGGCGTCCAGTGCTCGCCACGCGCCGTGACGCGCCCAGCGGTCTTATTGGCCGGGACAGAGGCTATGACCCGTCTGTAGCGGTCGTCAGACATCCTGCCCCTATAGGGCAGACAGACGCGAGCCGATAGTCTGGATTCTGCTACAGAGAATATAGGATCAGCGTCCTATTTCTTCAGCGCCCACGGAACCTCGCCGTCCCGCTCCAGGATCTCCTCCGCGTCATCGCAGAACGAGGATATCGGATGCATCTCCTCACGCGCCTGCTGGATCACGAGCGCAGCGTCGGTCGCCGACAAGAACGTCATCGTCGCGGTAGAGAGGAACAGGTTGTGGAGTCTGGAGGCGGCTTGGAGAGCGTTGGCGAAGCCCTGGTTGATGTTGGGTTCCGGCATTATGCCGCCGCTTCGAGAGCGGCAGCGTAGCGTGGCATCCACCCGTTCTTCAGCACTCGCGCCTTCGGGTCCAGATTCCGACGTATCCCGAGTATGTCGTGGACGAAATAGGAAGCTGGCGCGTCGCGTAGCTGGCATAGCCGCAATGGACAGCAGAAGGCGTGACACGATGCAAGGTCAAAGAACACTTCTGTGAGCAAAGATACTTCAGATGTGTTCCTTTTCGCACGCTCGCGCACGTTGTCTTCGTCTCGGTACACCTCAACCGCCAATTCGGCGATATCGTGGATTACATAGAGTTCACGAAGCGGGATTTGCGCGAACGATTCTATCTTCACCGGGATGCTCTCCTCGATCCTACTGTGCGGAATGCATAGCGGCCAAGTATGCGATTTGCAACAGGGAAAAATCGCCGAATTTTCGGCCGATAATTGACTGGACTTCCACGAAAAGCCACGCAAGAGTTGCTGTGTCAGGGACGCCCCAGACCCCATATCAACGAGGAGTATATCCCGTGGATCAGACCATGACTCAAGACGATCTCGACA
>Ga0134126_10000149_pt1 | contig 93363 bp, 89 predicted proteins | sample KB31752_FD_96881 | JGI IMG/M metagenome (GOLD analysis project Ga0134126, IMG submission 96881) | Terrestrial soil microbial communities with excess Nitrogen fertilizer from Kellogg Biological Station, Michigan, USA - KB3-175-2 | ecosystem: Environmental > Terrestrial > Soil > Unclassified ...
CCGGGTCGCTCGCGCCGGACCATGAAGGTTCCGGTTGCCTTCGCGACGAGCTTTCCCGCCGCGTCGTGCGCCTCGCCCTCGCAGAAGGCGACCGCGCGGCCGAGGTGGATGCAACGTCCGTGCGCCACCAGCAATCCCCGGCACGTGCCGATGAAGCTGGTCTTCATCTCCACCGTGATCGCGCCCGCCGCCTTCGGGTCGGCGCTGCGTGCCGCGACCGCCATCGCGACGTCGAGCAGCGTCATGACGACGCCGCCGTGGGCCGACTCCCAGCTGTTCATGAGCTCGGGGCGCAGGTCGGCCTCGACCACCGCCTCGCCGTCGCCCTGCGCGCGCAGCCGGATGCCGAGGTAGCTCGCGAACGGGATCGGGCGCCCGACCGCCTTGCCCACGTCCTCCATCGCTAGACCGCCGTGTAGCCGCCGTCCACCGCGATGGTCTGCCCGGTGATGAAAGCGCCCGCGTCGGAGGCGAGCACCGCGACGATGCCCTTCAGATCCTCGGGACCGCCGACGCGGTTGAGCGGCGCCTTGCGCGCCACCTGGTCGCCCATCATCTCCATGAGCCCCTTGGTCATCTTCGTGGGGAAGAAGCCCGGCGCGATCGCGTTCACGTTGATGTCGTGCTTCGCCCACTCGGCGGCGAGCGAGCGCGTGAAGCTGATCACGCCGCCCTTGCTCGTGTTGTAGCCGATCGTGCCCGGCCGCCCCGGATCGCCGCCGCCCACCATGCCGAGGACCGAGGCGACATTGATCACCTTGCCCTTGCGGCGCGGCACCATGCAGCGCTTGCCCACCTCCTGGCTCGCGACGAACATCGCGGTGAGGTTGAGCTCGAGCACCTTGTTCCACGCCTCGAAGGGATGCTCGAGCATGTCCGCGCCCCAGGTCGTGCCGGCGTTGTTCACGAGGATGTCGATCGCGCCCCAGCTCGCCGCCCGCTCCACCATCGGCGCGATGGCCGCGGCGTCGGACATGTCGCAAGCGAGCGGCAGCGAGTCGATGCCCATGGACTTCAGGCGCGCGCAGGCGGCGTCGAGCTCTTCACGCTTGCGGGCGCTGAGCGCCACGCGCGCGCCCATCTCGCCCAGCGCCTCGGCGATCTGCAAGCCGAGCCCGCGCGAGCCGCCGGTCACGAGCGCCGTGCGCCCGGAGAGATCGAGGAGTTTGCGCAAGCTCATGGCAGGACCTTCGACGTGTGGAGGGAACAACGTGCCGCGGCGCGTCAGCTTACACTATCGGGTCGGCGCGTCCGCTGTGCGTCCGCCCGCCCCCGGAGCCATTCCATGGACCTCAACTACTCCCCCGAAGAGCTCGCCTTCCGCGACGGCGTCCGCGCGTGGCTGCGCGGCAACCTGCCCGCCGATTTGCGGGAGAAGATCGCGCGTTACGACGAGCTCTCGCGCGAAGACCTGCTGCGCTGGCATCGCATCCTCGCCCGGCAGGGCTGGGTCGCGCCCTCCTGGCCGAAGGAATGGGGCGGCACGGACTGGGACGTGGTGCAGCGCTACATCTTCGAGGAGGAATGCGGCTACGCGGGCGCCCCGCCGCTCATCCCCTTCGGCCTCACGATGTGCGCGGCGGTGCTGCTCAAGTTCGGCACGCCCGCGCAGAAGCAGCGCTTCCTGCCGCGCATCTACAACGGCGACGACTTCTGGTGCCAGGGATACTCGGAGCCGGGATCGGGCTCGGACCTCGCATCGCTCAAGACGCGCGCCGTGCGCGAGGGCGATCATTACGTGGTGAACGGCCAGAAGACCTGGACCACTCTCGCCCATTACGCCGACTGGATCTTCTGCCTGGTGCGTACCGATTCGGCCGAGAAGAAGCAGGAGGGCATCTCGTTCCTCCTCGTCGACATGAAGACGCCCGGCATCACGGTGCGGCCGCTGATCCTCATGGACGGCGGGCACGAGGTGAACGAGGTTTTCTTCGACGACGTGAAGGTGCCGGTCGAGAACCTGGTGCACGAGGAAGGCAAGGGCTGGACGGTGGCGAAATACCTGCTCGGCCACGAGCGCATGAACACCGCGCGCATCGGCGGCTCGCGGCGCGAGCTGGAGAAGCTCAAGGAGTTCGCCGCGCGCCAGGTGAAGAACGGCCGCCCGCTCCTCGAGGATGTGCGCTTCCGCGACAAGGTGACGCGCGTCGAGGTCGAGCTCATGGCGCTGGAGATCACCAACCTGCGCTTCCTCGACCAGCTGCGCGGCGGCAGGGCGCCGGGCGCGGAAGTGTCGATGTTGAAGATCCGCGGCACCGAGATCCAGCAGGCGCTCACCGAGCTCATGATGGAAGCGGCGGGCCCGCTCGCGCAGCCGTTCCGCGCGATCGGCGCGGACGCCGATTTCGACGCGGTCATGGCGGGCATCGCGCCGCGCTACTGCAACTTCCGCAAGACCTCGATCTACGCGGGGTCCAACGAGATCCAGCGCAACATCATCGCGAAGATGAGCCTGGGGCTCTAGGAGCGCGCCATGAAATTCGACTACAGCGAAGAGCAGCGCCTGGTCGCCGATTCGGTGCGGCGCTTCGTCGCGCAGGACTACGGCTTCGAGGCGCGCAAGGCGATCGTCGCCTCGAAGGACGGATGGAGCCGCGACATCTGGGGAAAGCTCGCCGGGATCGGGCTGCTGGGCCTGCCGTTCCCGGCGGAGCTGGGCGGCTTCGGCGGCCGCGCGGTGGACCTCATGAGCGTGATGGAGGCGATGGGTGAAGCGCTCGTCGTGGAACCGTATCTCTCCACCGTGGGTCTCGCCGGACGGCTGGTCGCGCGCGGCGCCGGCGATGCGCTGCGGCAGGAGATCGTCGCGGCGATCGTCGAGGGACGCATGGTGATGGCGTTCGCGCACGTCGAGGACGGTGCGCGCTACGACCTCGCGCACGTCGCCACGCGCGCCACGCGCGAAGGCGGCGGGTACCGCATCGTCGGCGGCAAGCGCGTGGTGCTGCACGCACCGTGCGCCGATCGGCTGGTCGTCTCGGCGCGCGCCTCGGGCGATGTCGGCGATGCCCGCGGCGTGAGCCTGTTCCTGGTCGATGCGAAATCGCAGGGCGTTTCCATGGCACCGTACCGCACCCTGGACGAGATGCGCGCGGCCGACGTGCGCTTCGATTCGGTGCTCGTACCGGCGCAGGCGCGCATCGGCGAGGAGGGCGGCGGCCTCGCGCTCGTCGAGGAGGCGGCGGACTACGCCACGGCGCTCCTGTGCGCCGAAGCCGTGGGCGCGATGAAATCCGCCTGCGACGCGACGCTCGACTACCTCAAGACGCGCAAGCAGTTCGGGATGCCGATCGGCGCCTTCCAGGCGCTGCAGCATCGCATGGTCGACATGGTGATCGAGTACGAGCAGGCGCGCTCCATGGCGAGCCTCGCGTGCGCGCGCGTCGACACCGGGGACGCTCCGCACGAGCGCGCGCGCATCGTCTCCGCGGCCAAGATCAAGACCGCCGACGCATGCCGCCACGTGAGCCAGGAGTCGGTGCAGCTCCACGGCGGCATGGGCATGACCGAGGAGCTCAAGGTGAGCCACACCTTCCGCCGCCTCACGATGATCGCGAGCCAGCTGGGCGACGCGGACCACCATCTCGAGAGATTCGCGAGAAATTCCCCCTCCCCCTTGGGGGAGGGCCGGGGAGAGCGTCATGCCCGCTAACAAGCAAGTCGTCCTCGCCTCGCGTCCCACCGGCGCGGTCACGCGGGAGAATTTCCGCATCGTCGAGGCGCCGGCCGCGTCGCCCGGCGAAGGCGAGGTGCTGGTACGCAACGAATGGCTCTCGCTCGACCCGTACATGCGCGGGCGCATGAGCGATGCGAAGTCGTACGCCGCGCACGTCGAGATCGGCGGCCTGATGGTGGGGCAGACGGTCGGCGAGGTGGTGGAATCGAGGCACCCCGGGTACCGGAACGGCGACAAGGTGCTCGCGCCGCTCGGTTGGCAGCTCTACGGCGTCGCGAAAGGCAAGGAGCTCGCGCTCGTCGACGCTCCGCGCGTACCGGCTTCCTATTACCTCGGCATCCTCGGCATGCCGGGGATGACCGCATGGTTCGGCTTGTTCGAGATCGGCCAGCCGAAGGCCGGCGAGACGGTGGTGGTCTCCGCCGCATCGGGCGCCGTGGGAAGCGTCGTCGGCCAGCTCGCGAAGCAGCAGGGTTGCCGCGTGGTCGGCATCGCGGGCGGACGCGCGAAGTGCGACTACGTCGTGAACGAGCTCGGCTTCGATGGGTGCGTCGACTACAAGGCCGGCCGCGTGCTCGACGACCTGCGCGCCGCGTGTCCGAACGGAATCGACGTCGACTTCGAGAACGTGGGCGGCGAGATCCTCGATACCGTGCTGCGCGTGATGAACCAGAACGGCCGCATCATCGTCTGCGGCCTGATCGCCGAGTACAACGCGACGCAGCCCTACGGTTACCGGAACCTGCGTTCGATCCTGGTGAACCGCATCCGCATGCAGGGCATGATCGTGTTCGACTGGCACAAGCGCTACGGCGAGGCGCTGGCCGACCTCGGCTCGCGCGTGGCGGCCGGAAAAATGCGCTACCGCGAATCGGTCGTGGAGGGCCTCGAGAACGCGCCGCAGGGCCTCATCGACCTCCTCGCCGGGCGCAACTTCGGCAAGCAGCTGGTGAAGCTCGCCTGAAGCGCGGAAACCCGCGCCGATTCGCGGGCTCCAAGGGACATGGGGCTCGGGGAATCCGGGCCTGCCCGAGGAGCTCGCCATGAGGAATCCCAGCAGGCAATCGCTCGAGATCGCGATCGGCGTTGCGATCGCGGCGGGAATCGTCGCCTTCGCCTTCGCGCCGGCGGTGCAGGCGGACAACGTGGTCGTGATCGAGGCGCCGCCGCAGGCGGCGGGCATGGCCGGGACGCTCGATCCGGGATCCGACGTTTCCTACGCCGCGGACGCGAGCGATCGCGCGGTCGCCGCGCGAGTGATGCAGGCGCTCGCCGAGGATCCGGCGCTGGAGGGCTCGCAGATCACGGTGCTCGTCGACCAGGGCGACGTGCGGCTCTCCGGCACCACGCGCGACGAGGAGCAGGGCGCGTACGCGCTGGAGGTCGCGCGCGACGCGGCCGGACCCACGGTCGCAGTCTCGGGCGAGACGCTGGAGCCCGCGCCCGCCGACGTGGTTCGCTGAGAACCGACGTCCCCGGCGTCCATCCAACCTCCATGGCTCACGTCGAGCGGCAAGGAGGTTCCATGTCGTCCAGCACCCTCACTCCCGACAATCTTCCCGCCGGCCGCGATCGCAGGACCGGCCGCGGACACGGCACCGAGGCGCTCGGGCCGAGCGGCAGCAGCGATACCGGCAGCGACGTGCAGGGCGCGCACGGCCTCGCGCACGACGCGGACCGCTTCGGGCTCGATCGAGGCACCAACGAGGATCCGGACGAGAGCCGCGCGGCCGACACGGGCGGCCCCGACATCGGCGACGGCGATCTCGACAGCGACTCCGATGCGACGGGCAGCGGCGAGCGGGCCGCGGCCGGTCGCGATTCCGCGGCGGCCGATTCGCGGGACATCGACGTCGACCATATCGAGGAGGATGGCGAGGACATCGGGGCCCTCGAGGCGGGCGAGCTCGACGCGACGAACCGCGACGCGGGCGAGCTCGACGAAGGCGAGCGCAACCGGCCGGATCTGCAGGATGATCCCCGGAATCCCGCACGGACGCCACGCCGGCCTCGCTGATCTCGAGCGGCGGCATCCCGCGGCGCCGCCATGGCCGCGCCGCGTGCCGCCTGCGGTCTACGCGGGCCTCGCCATCGCGGCGATCGGAACGCTCGGCTGGGCGAGCGCCGTCCCCTGGCTCTTCCCGAGCCTCGGTCCCAGCATCGCGATCCAGTCGCGCTCGCCCGAGCATCCGAGCGCGCGTCCCTGGAACGTCGTCGTGGGGCACCTCATCGGCGCCGCGGTCGGGTTCGCCGTCGTGCGCATCACCGGCGTGATCCACCAGCCGGCGATGAACCTTTCGCACGCGCTCACCGGGGCGCGCGTCGTCGCGGCGGCGCTTGCGGTATTCCTCTCCATGGCCCTGCAGGAGCTCGCCGGCGCGAACCATGCCCCGGCCGAGGCGACCACGCTCCTCATCGTGGTGGGAGCGCTCGACGCGAACCTGCACGGGGCGATCGTGCTCCTCGCCGGAATCGCGCTGGTGGCGCTGTTCGGCGAAGCGGTGCGCCGCGTGAAGCTCGAGCGGCGCGCGGCAGGCTAGCGCGACGCGGGGCCGGCGCCCGGCGGGGCGAGCGTCACGGTGTGCGACTGCACCGGGCCGCGCACCAGCCAGAAAGCGAGCGCGGCGATCGCGACCGCCGCGGACAACGCCGCGAGCACCAGCGCGACCAGGCGAAGGTTGCGCTCGCCGCGACGCGCTTCCGCGCCCTCGAGCTTCTCGACCAGCGAACGCACGTTGCGCAGCGCATGCTGCTCGAGCTCGCGCTGCGCGTCGTGTGTCGGCACCAGGGACGGATTCTCCATCGCGGCCTGCGCTCGATTCAGCCCTTGCCGCGCGCTTCGTCGCAGCCGAAGCGATTCACGCGCAATGCCCCGAACACGGCCACGCCCTTGCTGCTCTCGTCGGCCGCTCCGACCGCGGTGCCTTCCTCCCGCGCGGTGGCGAGATGCGCGTGGCACTGCGCGTCGATCTCGAGCTTGCCCATGACGGTCACGTTGGAGCGGAAGCAATACCAGCCGTGCGGGTTCGCGAGCCTGATCGTGCTGCGCCCCATCACGTTCACCGCGGGGCGCACCAGTACCAGCCGCGGCTTCGCGGTCACGGTGTCGTCGCCGGAAGACGAGGAGCCGATGCCGAACACCTTCACGCCGGTGGAGATCACGCCCTGCGGCGCCGTTCCCTTGCGGAACGGCGACGACTTTCCCCAGTAGGCGATGCATTGGTCGAGGGCGGCCTGGTCGCCCGAATCGGCGAACGAGATCGCGGGGATGCAGGCGAGCACGGCGAGCGCGAGCGAGCGGCGGATCACGGTTTCCTCCACGGGACGGGCGTTGTCGCGGGCATCAGGATAACGCCTTTCGCGCCCGCCCGCGCCGGGAAAGGCGTCAGAAGCGGAAGCGCTCCACCATCTTGGAGCCGCTCACGCCGTCCACCGTATAGCTGAAGATGCCATGGCTCGAATCGAGCGGCGTGAAGCTCGCGGTGCCCGCCTGCGCGAGCCGCGTCGCGGCGGCGTCGAAGGACTGCGCCCACGGCGTTCCCTGCGTGCGATAGATCTTGCCCGAGAAGCGCAGCGCATTGGTGGCCGCGTCGCGCGACCACGCGCCGCCCGGCATCACCAGCCACGCGGCCTTGCCGGAATCGTCGTACGTGACCCACGTAAGGAAGAGCTTCTCGCGCAGCTGGCTCACCGAGAGCGCCCAGCCCGGCTCGCGCGGGTTCCACCACATGTCCGTGTAGTCGTCGTGCGGATGGAGCGAGCCCGTGGCTCCGGCGGGTGCGACCGAGACGTGCACCGGGCCGATCAGCATCGTCGGTCCCTCGCTGCCCGGCGCCGGATTCACGACGAGCGAGGTGTCGTACTCGCCGGCAGGAAGCCTCCCCAGCGTGTAATCCTCGAAGAAGCCGGCGACGGTGCCGCAATCGGGCGAGACGCCGCCACGGTCGACGGAGACGGTGATGCGGTTCGAGTCCTGCGCGACCTGCACGGAGTCGGCATTGGTGCAGCCCAGGTGCGTGTAGCGCAGGCGCACGGTGTCGAGCGCCGAGGGATTCGGCGGATCGATCGAGAGCTGCGCGAAGGCGCCGGTCGCGGTGAGGAGCGCGAGGGCCGCGAGCAGCCGGTGTGCGGGAAAGCGCATCGGATCCGGTCGCGTCGTGGGTGGAGGCCGCATTCTACCCGGCCGTGCCGCGTGCCGCGAGCGCCGCGCCTTGCGCCGACGCCGCGTCAGTCCTCCAGGCGCGCGTCGAAATCGAGCTCGACGCCGTTGCCGGCGGGATCCTGCAGGAAGACCTGGCGCAGCCGTGTGACCGGCACCTCGGCGACGCGATAGGGAACGCGCAGGGAATCGAGGCGTTCGCGCATCGCGCCGAAGCCGGCGCACGTGAAGGCCACGTGGTCGAAAGTACCCGAGCCCGGCGCCGGATGCTCCTCGCCCGGCGAAGCCTCGCTCAGGTGCAGGATCGGCCGGCCGTCCGCGTAGAGCCAATAGCCGTGGAAGCGGAACGGCGGCCGCTCGCCGACCTCGAGCCCGATCGCGTCGCGATACCAGTCGCGCAGGCGATCGAGCATCGCGCGCGAGGCGCGAAGGTTGTAGTGGTTGAGGCCCTGGACGCCCACGCGATCCACGCCGCGCCCGGCTAGCGCGCTTCGGGGCCCGCCGCGATGCGCTCGAGGCCGGTCGCGGCGCATTTCGCATCGCCCTCGCCGCCGCCGGCACTGCTCGGCGTGCCGGAGACGCCGATCGCGCCGATCACCGCGTTGCCGGAGCGAATGGGCAGGCCGCCGGCCGCGGTCGTGATGTGCGGGAGCAGTTGGGGCCCGATCGCGGCACCCTTCGCCTGTGCGGCGCGCTTGCCGTACTCGGCCGAGGGCATGCGATAGCTCAATGCGGTGTAGGCCTTGCGGAAGCTGTGCTCCGCCGTGTGCGGCGCCGCGCCGTCGTCGCGCACCGCCGCTTTCACGCGCCCCGACGCGTCGACCACGGTGACGCTCACGTGCTGGCCCTCCTTGCGGCAATGGGCGAGGGCCGCCCCCGCCGCCGCGAGCGCCGCGTCGGCGGAAATCGTGGGCTCGTTCGCGACCGATTCGGCGGCATGCGGCAGCGTCGCCGCGCAAGCGACCAGGACCGCGCTCGCTATCGTGATGCTGGAATCCATCTCGACCTCCGATCCTCTCAGGCGACCTCGAACAATCCCGCCGCGCCCATGCCGCCGCCGATGCACATCGTCGCGACGACGTACCTCGCGCCGCGCCGCTTGCCCTCGATGAGCGCGTGTCCCACGAGGCGCGAGCCGCTCACGCCATAGGGGTGGCCCACGGCGATCGCGCCGCCGTCGACGTTCAGGCGCTCGTCCGGGATGCCGAGCTTGTCGCGGCAGTAGATCACCTGCACCGCGAACGCCTCGTTGAGCTCCCACAGGCCGATGTCCTCCACACCGAGCCCGGCGCGCGCGAGGAGCTTCGGCACCGCGAACACCGGCCCGATGCCCATCTCGTCGGGCTCGCAGCCGGCGACCGCGAAGCCGCGGAAGATGCCGAGCGGCTGCGCGCCGGCGCGCGCGGCCGCTGCATCGCTCATCACCACGCAGGCGGACGCTCCGTCGGAGAACTGGCTCGCGTTGCCTGCCGCGACGACGCCGCCGGGAAGCGCGGGCCGGATCTTCGCGACGCCCTCGAGCGTGGTATCCGGGCGGATGCCCTCGTCGGCGGCGATCGTGACCTCCTTCGTGAAGATGCGGCCCGATTCCTTGTCGGCGACGCCCATGCGCACGGTCATCGGCACGATCTCGCTGGCGAAGCGGCCCGCGGCCGAGGCGGCCGCCGCGCGCTGCTGGCTGCGCACGCCGTATTCGTCCTGCTTGTCGCGCGCGATGCCGTAGCGCTTCGCGACGTTCTCCGCGGTTTCGAGCATCGACCAGTAGATCCGCGGCTTGTGCTGCGCGAGCCAGGCCTCGCGCGACATGTGGCGGTTCGCCTCGTTCTGCACGCACGAGATCGACTCGACGCCGCCCGCCACGTAGGTCTCGCCTTCGCCCGCGAGGATGCGCTGCGCGGCGAGCGCGATCGACTGCAGGCCCGACGAGCAGAAGCGGTTCACCGTCATGCCGGCCGTGCTCACCGGGCATCCGGCGCGCAGCGCGACCTGGCGCGCGATGTTGCCGCCCGTCGCGCCCTCCGGTAGCGCGCAGCCCATGACGACGTCCTCGACCCTGGCCGGGTCGATCTTCGCGCGCTCGATCGCGTGGCGGACCACGTGCCCTCCCAGCGTCGCGCCGTGGGTGAGGTTGAACGCGCCGCGCCAGGATTTTCCGAGGCCGGTGCGGGCGGTGGAGACGATGACGGCGTCGGTCATGAGTTCTCCCTCTCCCTTGGGAGAGGGCCGGGGTGAGGGTCAGCCATTGAATGTCTTCCCTTCGTTCGCGAGCTTCTCCAACAGCGGCGCGGGTTGCCAGAACGAAGGATCGCCGCTGCCCGACGAAGCGAAGCGGCGCATCGAGCGCACCACGTTGTACGGCCCCACCATGTCCGCGTAGAGCATCGGGCCGCCGCGGAAGAGCGGGAATCCGTAGCCGGTGAGATACACCATGTCGATGTCGGAGGCGCGCGCGGCGATGCCTTCCTCGAGGATGCGCGCGCCTTCGTTCACCAGGGCGAACACGCAACGCTCCACGATCTCCGCGTCCTCGATCCTGCGCGGCGCGATGCCCTTCTCGCCGCGATAGGCGGCGATCATCTCGTCCACCTTCGGGTCGGGGATCGCATCGCGGCGGCCCGGCTCGTAGCGGTACCAGCCCGCTCCGGTCTTCTGCCCGAAGCGGCCCTGCTCGCAGAGGCGATCGGCGATGCGCGAATAGACGAAGCGCGGGCGCTCGACGTAGCGGCGCTTGCGGATCGCCCAGCCGATGTCGTTGCCGGCGAGGTCGCTCATGCGGAACGGGCCCATCGCGAAGCCGAATTTCTCGAGTGCGCCGTCCACCTGCTGCGGCGCGGCGCCCTCCTCGACGAGGAAGAGGGCCTGCCGCAGGTACTGCTCGACCATGCGGTTGCCGATGAAGCCGTCGCACACGCCGGAGACCACGGCGGTCTTGCGGATCTTCTTCGCGACCTGCATGACGGTGGCGAGGACGTCCTTCGCGGTCTTCTCGCCGCGCACCACCTCCAGCAGCTTCATCACGTTGGCGGGGCTGAAGAAGTGCATGCCGACCACGTCCTGCGGGCGCTTCGTCGCCGCGGCGATGCGGTTCACGTCGAGGGTGGAGGTGTTGGTGGCGAGGATCGCGCCCGGCTTCATCACCTCGTCGAGCTTGCGGAATACCGCCTCCTTCACGCCCATCTCCTCGAATACCGCCTCGATGACGAGGTCGGCATTCTTGACGTCGTCGTAGGAGAGCGTGGGCGCGAGGAGGGCCATGCGGCTCGCGAGCTTCTCGGGCGTGAGCTTGCCGCGCTTCACGCTCGATTCGTAGTTGCGGCGGATGGTGGCGAGGCCGCGGTCGAGCGCTTCCTGCTTCGTCTCGAGGATGGCGACGGGGATGCCCGCGTTGAGGAAGCTCATCGCGATGCCGCCGCCCATCGTGCCGGCGCCGATCACCGCCACCGACTTCACCGGGCGCACCGGCGTATCCGCGGGCACGTCGGGAATCTTGGAGGCCGCTCGCTCGCCGAAGAACGCATGGCGCAACGCGCGCGACTCGGGCGATTGCACGAGCTGCAGGAAGATCTCGCGCTCGTAGCGCAGTCCCTCCTCGAACGGCTTCGAGACCGAGGCCGCGACCGCGTCCACGCATCGCACGGGCGCGGGAAAGTTCTTCGCGACGGAGGCGACGGCGTTGCGAGCGAAGGCGAAGAACGCCTCCGCGTCGGGCTCCACCGCGGCGCGCTCGCGCAGCTTCGGCAACGGGCGTTTCCCGGCGACCTCGCGCGCGAACCGGAGCGCACCCTCGAGCAAGGGACCCTCGACGATGCGGTCGACGAGCGCGGTGTCGGCGAGCTGGGCGGCCGGCACGGGATTGCCGGAGACGATCATGTTGAGCGCGGTCTCCACGCCCACCGCGCGCGGCAGGCGCTGCGTGCCGCCGGCTCCCGGGACGAGGCCGATCTTCACCTCCGGCAGCCCGAGCTGCGCATCGGCGAGAGCGACGCGATAGTGGCACGCGAGCGAGAGCTCGAGGCCGCCGCCCATGCAATGGCCGGCGATCGCGGCGATCACCGGCTTCGCGCTCGATTCGACGACGCGGATCACGTTGTGCAGCGTGGGCTCCGCGGTCGCCTTGGGCGTGTTGAACTCGCGGATATCGGCGCCGCCGGAAAAGAGGCTGCCCGCGCCGATGAGGACGATCGCCTTGACCGCTTCGTCGGCCTGCGCCGCGTCGAGGCCCGCCACGATGGCCGTGCGCAGCTGCAGGCCGAGGCCGTTCACCGGCGGGTTGTCGAGCGCGACCACCGCCACGCCCTCGTGCAGCTCGTAAGCCTTTCCCGCCATCGCCCGCTCCGTACGCGCGCCGCAAAGGCGGGAATATACACGCGATGGCGCGCGGGATTTCGTGCTAGCTTTCGCCTCGGACTGCCCGGGAGGACGCAATGCCTGCGGGAACCGAAGCGGCCGGGGAAGGAGCACTGCTCGACGTCGCGGACCTTTCGCTGCGGTTCGGCGGCATCGTCGCGCTCGACGCGCTTTCGTTCCGTGTGCGCGCGGGCGAGATCGCCGGCATCATCGGGCCCAACGGCGCGGGCAAGACCACGCTCTTCAACTGCCTGAGCCGCCTCTACCGCCCCGACCGCGGGCGCATCGACTTCGACGGTCGCCCGCTCCTCGCGATGCGCGCGCACCAGGTCGCCGCGCTCGGCATCGGGCGCACGTTCCAGAACGTGGCGTTGTTCCGCTCGCTCACCGTGTTCGAGAACATCCTGCTCGGCCGCCATTGCCGCGGCCACGGCGGCTTCCTCGCGGCGGCGCTGCGGCTTCCGCGCGTGGCGCGTGGCGAGGACGAAGCGCGCGCGAAGGGACGCGAGCTGCTGCGCTTCCTCGACCTGGAGAATGTCGCCGACGCGACGGTCTCGTCGCTCCCGTTCGGCACCCGGAAGCGCGTCGAGCTCGGCCGCGCGCTCGCGTCCGACCCGCGCCTGCTGCTGCTCGACGAGCCGGCGAGCGGCCTGAACCACGAGGAAGTGGGCGTGCTCGGCGGCCTCATCCGCGCGATCCGCGACCGCATCGGCGTGACGATCCTCCTCGTCGAGCACCACATGAACCTGCTGATGAGCGTCTCCGACCACGTGGTCGCGCTCGACTTCGGCCGCAAGATCGCCGACGGCGCGCCCGCCGAGGTGCGCGACCATCCCGACGTCGTGCGCGCCTACCTGGGAACCGCCGCATGAGCGAGCCGCAGCTCCTTCGCGTCGAGGGCCTGCATGCGGGATACGGCGCGACGCAGGTGCTGCACGGCGTCGATTTCGAGGTGGCGCCGCGATCGGTCACCGCGCTGCTCGGCGCCAACGGAGCGGGAAAGACCACCACGCTGCGCGCCGTGTGCGGCATGGTGAAGACGCGCGGCACGATCGAGTTCGCCGGCCGGCGCATCGACGGCTGCGCGACCGAAGACATCGCGCGCCTGGGCATCGCGCACGTGCCCGACGGCCGCGGCACGTTCGTGGACCTCACCACCGAGGAGAACCTGCGCCTCGGCGGCATCACGCGCGGCGGCAAGCGCGCCCTCGCCGGCGACCTCGAGCGCATGTACGGCTATTTCCCGCGCCTGGAGGAGCGGCGCACGCAGCAGGCCGGCACGCTGTCCGGCGGCGAGCAGCAGATGCTCGCGATCGCGCGCGGGCTGATGCTGCGCCCGCGCCTGCTGCTCCTCGACGAGCCTTCGTTCGGCCTCGCGCCCAAGGTGGTCGCGGGCATCTTCGAGATCCTGCGCGCGATCAACCGCGACGAGGGCGTCGCGATCCTGCTGGTCGAGCAGAACGCGGCGATGGCGCTCGAGCTCGCCGACCACGCGTACCTGGTCGAGACCGGACGCATCGCGATGCGCGGCGAGGCGGCGCGGCTGCGCAACGACGAGGCGGTGCGCCGCTCCTACCTCGGGTATTGAGCGACGATGGACACCTTCCTCGCGCAATTCCTCGCCGGCCTCGCGACCGGCGGCATCTACGCGAGCCTCGCGCTCGCGCTGGTGATGATCCACCAGGCGACGCGGCTGGTGAACTTCGCGCAGGGCGAGCTCGCGATGTTCTCCACCTACATCGCGTGGAGCCTCGTCCAGGCCGGGATCCCGTACTGGGTGGCCTTCGGCCTCACGCTGCTCATCTCCTTCGCGGCCGGCATCGCGATCGACCGCCTCCTGCTGCGGCCGGTGCGCGGCTCCCCCGCGCTGCCGATGGTGGTGGTGTTCATCGGGCTCCTCGTGATCCTCAACAGCGTCGCGGGATGGATCTACACCTACACGGTGCGGCCGTTCCCGAGCCCGTTCCCGTCGGAGCCGCTGTTCGGGCAGCACTACATCTCGTCGCACGACCTCGGGGCGATCGGCGTCACGCTCGCGATGCTGGCCGCGATCTACGCCTTCTTCCGCTTCACGCCGCTCGGGCTCGCGATGCGCGCGGCGGCGCAGAACCCGGAATCGGCGCGGCTGGTCGGCATCCGCGTCGGATGGATGCGCGCGCTCGGCTGGGGACTCGCGTGCGCGATCGGCGCGGCCGCGGGAATGATGGTGGCCCCGATCGTGTTCCTCGACCCGAACATGATGTCGGGCGTGCTGCTCTACGCGTTCGCCGCGGCGCTCATCGGCGGCATCGACGACCCGTTCGGCGCGGTGTTCGGCGGCTTCTTCGTGGGCGTGCTCGAGAACCTGCTCGGCGCGTACGTGATCGGCCAGGAGCTCAAGCTCACGGTGGCGCTCGTGGTGATCGTCGCGGTGCTGGTGGTGAAGCCCTCGGGCCTCTTCGGCCGCACCCTAGCGAGGCGCGTCTAGATGGCGGCGGGGAACCTGCCGCGCAGCCGGATCGCTCCGCGCAAATGGGCGGCGCTCACGGCGCTCTTCGCCGCGCTCTGCGTGGCGCCGTTCCTGCTCAGCAACTTCAGCGTCTTCCAGCTCACGCTCGTGCTCGCCTACGCGATCGTGCTGCTCGGCCTCAACATGCTCACCGGCTACAACGGCCAGATCTCGCTCGGGCATGGCGCGTTCTATGCGATCGGCGCGTACGTCGCGGCGATCCTCATGGACCACTACGGCGTGCCGTACTGGCTGACGCTTCCCGCCGCCGCGGCCGTGTGCCTCGTCGCGGGGTTCCTCTTCGGGCTGCCGGCGCTGCGGCTCGAGGGGCCCTACCTCGCGCTCGCGACTTTCGCGCTCGCCGTGGCGCTGCCGCAGCTCCTCAAGCACAAGGCGCTGCAGCCCTGGACCGGCGGGGTGGAGGGCATCACGCTGGTGAAGCCGGACGCGCCCTTCGGCCTGCCGCTCAATGCCGATCGCTGGCTGTATTTCTTCTCCCTGGCGGTCGCGATCGGCATGTTCTTCCTCGGGCGCAACCTCCTGCGCGGGAGGATCGGGCGCGCCATGGTCGCGATCCGCGACAACCCGATCGCCGCCGAGGCGATGGGCATCGACATCGCGCTCTACAAGTCGCTCACCTTCGGCGTGAGCGCGATGTTCACCGGCGTGGGGGGCGCCCTCGGTGCGATCGCCGTGCAGTTCGTCGCGCCCGACAGCTTCAACGTGTTCCTGTCGATCGCCTTCCTGGTCGGCGTGGTCGTGGGCGGCCTCGCGACCGTGCAGGGCGCGGTGTACGGAGCGCTCTTCATCCAGTTCGTGCCCAACATCGCCGACCGCATCTCGAAGGCGGCGCCATGGGCGATTTACGGCATCATGGTGATCCTGTTCATGTACCTGGCGCCGGGCGGCGTCGCGAGCTTCATCCACCGCATTTCCGAGAGATGGAGGAGGAGAACATGAAACACGCCAAAGCGTTGGCTTCATTCACCCTGGCGGTCGCCTGCGCGGCCGCCCCGGCGTACGCGCAGAAGAAATACGACCCGGGCGCGAGCGACACCGAGATCAAGATCGGCCAGACCATGCCCTACAGCGGCCCGGCCTCGGCCTACGGGACCATCGGGCGCGTCGAGGCCGCGTACTTCAAGATGATCAACGAGAAGGGCGGCATCAACGGCCGCAAGCTCGAGCTCATCAGCATCGACGACGGCTACAGCCCGCCGCGCACCGTCGAGGCCACGCGCCGCCTGGTCGAGCAGGACGAAGTGCTGTTTGAATTCCAGCCGCTCGGCACCGCGCCCAACGTGGCGATCCACAAGTACATGAACGCGAAGAAGGTGCCGCAGCTTTTCGTCGCCACCGGCGCCACCATGTGGGGCGATCCGAAGCACTTCCCGTGGACCATGGGCTGGCAGCCTTCCTACCAGACCGAGGGCAAGATCTACGCGAAGGACATCCTCGCCAACCACCCGAACGCGAAGATCGGCGTCCTCTATCAGAACGACGACTACGGCAAGGACCTGCTGAAGGGGCTCAAGGACGGGCTGGGCGCGAAGGCCTCCTCCATGATCGTCAAGGAGGCGTCCTACGAGGTGACGGATCCCTCGATCGACTCGCAGATCCTGAGCCTCAAGGATTCCGGCGCGGACGTGTTCGTGAACATCGCCACGCCCAAGTTCGCGGCGCTCGCGATCCGCAAGGTGTACGACTCGGGATGGAAGCCGGTGCACTACCTCAACAACGTGAGCCTTTCCATCGGCGCGGTGCTCAAGCCCGCGGGCCTGGAGAAATCGGTGGGGCTCATCACCGCCGCCTATCTCAAGGACGCGACGGATCCGGAGTGGGCCAACGACCCGGCGATGAACGAGTACAAGGCGTTCCTCAAGAAGTACTACCCGGAGGCCAACGTCGCCGACTCGTCCAACGTGTACGGCTACAGCGCCGCGATGACGCTGGTGCAGGTGCTCAAGCAGTGCGGCGACGACCTCACGCGCGCCAACGTGATGAAGCAGGCCGCGAGCCTCAAGCACCTGCAGCTGCCGCTCGCGCGCCCCGGCATCGAGGTGAACACGGGGCCCGACGACTTCTTCCCCTTCGAGGCGGAGCAGCTCGCGCGCTTCGACGGGCAGCGCTGGGTCGCGTACGGCAAAGTCATCGAGTGAGGCGGCCGTGGACGGCCTCATGATGTCGATGCCGCTTTCGGTGTCGTCGCTGCTGCGGCACGCCGCCGCGAACCACGCCGACACCGAGATCGTCTCGCGCCGCTGCGAGGGCGACATCCATCGCTACACCTACCGGCAGGCGCACGGGCGCGCGCGGCAGCTCGCCAACGCGCTCGTGCGCCTCGGCGTGGGCGCCGGCGATCGCATCGCCACGCTCGCGTGGAACGGCTATCGGCACTTCGAGCTCTACTACGCGGTCTCGGGGATGGGCGCCGTCGTGCACACGGTGAACCCGCGGCTCTTCCCCGAGCAGATCGCCTACATCCTCAACCACGCCGAGGACCAGTACGCGTTCTTCGACCTCACGTTCGCCCCGCTGGTGGAGAAGATCGCGGCCTCGTGCCCGGGCGTGAAGGGCTGGGTCGCGCTGACCGACCGCGCGCACATGCCCAGGGTGAACGTGCCGCGGCTCCTGTGCTACGAGCAGATCGTCGAGGCCGAGCGCGACGACTACGAATGGCCCACGTTCGACGAGAATACCGCGGCCGCGCTCTGCTACACGTCTGGGACGACCGGGAATCCGAAGGGCGTCCTCTACAGCCATCGATCCACGGTGCTCCATGCGTACTGCATCTCCCTTCCCGACGTGTCCGACTATTCGGCGCGCAGCGTCGTGCTGCCGATCGTGCCGATGTTCCACGTCAACGCGTGGGGCATCCCGTACGCCGGGCCGCTGGTCGGGGCGAAGCTGGTGTTTCCCGGCCCGGGTCTCGACGGCGCGAGCCTGTACGAGCTGTTCGAGAAGGAGCGGGTCACCTCGTCCTCCGGCGTGCCGACCGTGTGGCTCGGGCTCATCAACTACTTGCGGCAGAACAACCTCAAGCTCACGACGCTGAAGAAGACCGTCATCGGCGGCTCCGCGTGCCCGCCGGCGATGCTCAAGACGCTGCAGGAAGAGTACGGCATCGAAGTGCGGCACGGCTGGGGCATGACCGAGATGAGCCCGGTCGGCACGGTGAACACGGCGAAGGAGAAGCACCTCGCGATGTCGCCGAACCAGCGCTTCGAGCTCGCGCTCAAGCAGGGGCGGCCGCTGTACGGGGTCGAGATGAAGATCGTGGACGGCGAGGGCCGCGAGCTTCCCCGCGACGGCAAGGCGTTCGGCGACCTCCTCGTGCGCGGGCCGTGGATCCTGCGTGAGTACTACAAGGGCGAGGGCGGCAACGTGCTGCGCGAGGGCTGGTTCCCGACCGGCGACGTGGGCACCATCGATGCCGACGGCTACCTGCAGATCACCGATCGCTCCAAGGACGTCATCAAGTCGGGCGGCGAGTGGATCAGCTCGATCGACCTCGAGAACATCGCGATGGGCCATCCCGCGGTGATGGAGGCGGCGGTGATCGGCGTGCGTCACCCGAAGTGGGACGAGCGGCCGCTCCTGGTCGTGGTGAAGAAGCCGGGCGCGCAGGTGACGCGCGAGGAGCTGCTCGCTTTCTACCAGGGCAAGGTCGCCAAGTGGTGGATGCCCGACGACGTCGCGTTCGTCGAGCAGCTGCCGCACACCGCGACCGGGAAACTTTCGAAGATGACGCTGCGCCAGCAGTTCGAGGGCTATCGCCTGCCGAGCGCGACCGCCGCGGCGCACTGAAAGCCTCAGCGCTCGATGTCGACGTACTTCCAGAAGTTGTACGTCACGAGCGGCGAGCGGTCGAAGCCGATCAGCCACGGGTACCACATCGAGGTGCGGATGCGGTGCACGTTGAGCTTCCACGGCGCGTAGGCGACGACGAGCTTCGCCATCTCCTGGTAGAGGCGCGTGCGCTCGGGGCTGTCGGGCATCGCGCGCGCCTGCTCGAACAGCCGGTCGTAGGCGGGCAGCCGGAAGCGCGCGAAGTTCTGGTCGACGTTCGGTCCGTACAGCGACAGGAGCCAGGTCTCCGCGTCGGGGGCGGAGGCGGTTTCGCCCAGGCGCCACACCTGGAGCTTGCCGAGCCGCGCCGCCTTGAGGAGGTCCGGCCACTTGCCCTTGTTGATCTCCAGCCGGATGCCGATGTCGTCGAGGCTGCGCTTCCACAGCTCGTCGTACTGCTGGTCGTATGCGGTGGGGGTCGAGTTCATGCGGATGGTGAGCGGGCTTCCGTCGGGCCGCTCGCGCCAGCCGTCGCCGTCGCGATCGACGTAGCCGTACATGTCGAGCAGCGCCTTCGCCTTCGGCACGTCGTACTCGTTCGCGCTGGTGTGGAAATCCGGGTCGTAGCCCGCGACTCCCGGGCTGTACGGCGTGTCGGCCGGGATCGCCTGGCCCTTGCGCACGATCGCGATCTCGTCTTCCACCTTGTACGAGAGGTTGATGGCGCGGCGCAGCGCCACCTTGTCGGGCGTGTAGCCGCCGACCACCGGGTCCTCCATGTTGAAGTACGAGAACGTGACGTCGAGCGTGGGATCCTGCTGCATGCGGATGCCGCGTCGCTCGAGGTTGCGCGCGAGCTTGTTGTTCGGGAACGCCTGGTACGAGTATTCCTCGGGCACGAGCCACAGCAGGTCCATCTCGCCGTTGAGGAACGCGAGCCAGCGCGGCTGCGTTTCCTCGACGATCGAGATCTCGACCCGGTCGATGATGGGGATGTGGCGCCCCTTCATCCGTGCGTGGATGCGCTGCGCGCGCTCGTCGTCGGCGTTCGGCTGCGCATCCCAGGTCTCGTCGCGGTAGCCCGCATTGCGCTCGAACACCATTTTGGAGGAGCGCTTCCAGAACGCGAGGCGCCACGGGCCGGTGCCCACCGGGTGCGAGCCGAACTCGTCGCCGTAACGATCGACCACCTCGCGCGCGACCGCGCACGAGATGCGGCAATCGGCGAAGTTGTAGATGAACACGTAGATCGGCTGCTTGAGCTTCACCTGGAAGGTGTAGCGGTCGAGGACCTTCAGCCCCTCGACCGGAGCGTCGTAGTCGAAGCGGTTCTCCCTGCGCGCCTTCTCGGCGGCGGCGTCGGCGCCCACGACGTAGGGCTCGACCTCCGCGATCTGCGACGCCTGGACCTTCGGGTCGAGCACGCGCTTGATCGAATAGACATAGTCGGCCGCGACCAGCTCGCGCTTCTTGCCGCCGAAGGCGGGATCGTCGGCGAAGTAGATGCCCGGCTTGATGTGGATCGTGTACGTGCGGCCGCCGTCGCTCAGGTCCGGCATGGAGGCGGCGGTCTGCGGCCGCAGCTTGAGGGGACGCGCGAGGTAGTCGTACGAGAGGGGCGACTCGAACAGGCCCTGGTTCACGATGTTCGAGTACACGTCCGCGATGTGCTGCGGGTCGAAGCTCGTCTCGGCGATCTCGAAGGCATAGCGCAGCACCTTCTCGCCGCCCGGCTGCGCGGGCGCCGCGAGCGGCGCGAAGGCGAGCAGCGAAGCGGCGGCGAAGAAGGCGAGGGCCCGGCTCATCGGCGGATTCTAGCCGAACGAAAAAGGGGTCAGATCCCTTTTCCGTGAGCGCTTGGGCACGTTAGGGAGACGCCGGCGGAAAAGGGATCTGGCCCCTTTTTCGTTTCAGCGCGAAGCGGTGCGCTCGAGCTGCGGGTCGATGTCGACGTACTTCCAGAAGTTGTACGTGAGCATCGGCGAGCGCCGGAAGCCGATGAGCCACGGGTACCACATGGACGTGCGGATGCGGTGCACGTTGATGCGCCACGGCACGTAGGCCACGACGATCTTCGCCATCTGCTCGTAGAGCTTCGTGCGCTCGGGACTGTCGGGCATGGCGCGCGCTGCCTCGTAGAGGCGGTCGTACTCCGGCAGGCGGAAGCGGGCGAGGTTGTTCTCGAGGTTCTTGCCGTAGAGCGAGCTCAGCCACGTGTCCGCATCCGGCGAGGACGCCGAGCCGCCGAGCTGCCAGAACTGGAGCTTGCCCAGCCGCGCGCTCGCGAGGAGGTCCGGCCACTTGCCCTTGATCACCTCCATGCGGATGCCGATGTCGTCGAGGCTGCGCTTCCAGAGCTCGTCGAACTGCTGGTCGGCCTCGATCGGCGTGGAGTACCGGTGCAGCACCAGCGGGCTTCCATCGGGCTGGTCGCGCCATCCGTCGCCGTCGCGATCGACGTAGCCGAACATGTCGAGCAGCGCCTTGGCGCGCACCGGATCGTAGTCGTTCGCGCCGGTGCGGAAATCCGCATCGTAGCCCGCGACGCCCGGGCTGTACGGCGTCTCCGCGGGGATCGCCTGCCCCTTGCGGATGATCGAGATCTCGTCCTGCACCTTGTACGAGAGCGCGATCGCGCGGCGCAGCGCAACCTTGTCCGGCGTGTACCCGCCGAACACCGGATCGTCCATGTTGAAGTAGGCGTACGTGAGGTCGAGCGCCGGCGCCTGCTCCATGCGGATGCCGCGCTTCGCGAGGCCGGGTGCGAGCTTGTTGTCGGGGATTGCCTGGTACGCGAACTCGGTGGGGAAGAGATACAGGAGGTCCATCTCGCCGTTGAGGAACGAGAGCCACATCGGCTGCGTCTCCTCGATGATCGAGATCTCCACCCGGTCGATCATCGGCAGGCGCCGGCCCTTGAGCCGCGCGAGGATGCGCTGGCCACGCTCGTCGTCGGCGTTGGGGTGCGCGTCGAAGTATTCCTCGCGGAAGCCCGGGTTGCGCTCGAAGATCATCTTCGACGAGCGCTTCCAGTAGGTGAGGCGCCAAGGCCCGGTGCCGACCGGATGCGAGCCGAAATCGTCGCCGTATCGCTCGACCACCTCGCGGGCCACGGGGCAGGTGATGCGGCAGTCGGCGAAGTTGTAGATGAAGGTGTAGTTCGGCTTGTCGAGCTTCACCTGGAAGGTATAGCGGTCGAGGACCTTCAATCCCGCGATCGGCTTGTCGTAATCGAAGTGGTTGGCCTTGCGCGCCGCCTCGGCCGCTTCGGCGGCGCCCACCACGTACGGCTCGATCTCGGCGATCTGCGAGGCGCTCACCTTCGGATCGAGCACGCGCTTCAGGCCGTAGATGAAGTCGGCGGCGGTGAGTTCCCGGCGCTTGCCGCCGAACGCGGGGTCGTCGGCGAAGTAGATGCCGGGCTTGATATGCACGGTGTAGGTGCGACCGCCGTCGCTCACCTCCGGCAAGCTCGCGGCGGTCAGCGGCTCGAGCCTGAGCGGCCGCGCGAGGTAATCGTAGGTGAGGGGCGGCTCGTAGATCCCGGAGATGACGATGTCGGAGTAGACGTCGCTGATGTGCTGCGGATCGAAGTTCGTCTCCGCGATCTCGAAGGCGTAGCGCAGCACCTTCTCCTGGCCGGGCTGCGCCAGGGCGCACGGCGAGGCGAGGATGAGCAGCGACGCCGCGAGGGCGGCGAGCAGTGCGCGAGGGCGGTTCATGGGGCGATTCTAGCGCCCGCCGTGCCCCGCCATGAACTCGCGCAATGCCTTCGCCGTGTGCGTCTTCGCGCCCGGGCGCAGGAATTCCTCCGGCGGCGCGGCGAGCACGACGCGTCCGCCGCCGTCGCCGCCCTCCGGACCCAGGTCCACGATCCAGTCCGCTTCGGCGATCACGTCGAGGTTGTGCTCGATCAGCACGACGCTGTTGCCCGCGTCGACGAGCCGGTGCAGCACGCGGATCAGCTTCTCGACGTCCGCCATGTGCAATCCCACGGTAGGCTCGTCGAGGACATAGAGGGTATGAGGGCCGGGATTGGGGACAGTCCGGGCTTTTGCGGCCGGTGGTTTCCGCAAGACTCCGTGACGGTCTCCCCGCACCTTGGCGAGCTCCGTCACCAGCTTGATGCGCTGCGCCTCCCCGCCGGAGAGCGTCGGGCTCTGTTGGCCGAGCGTGAGGTACCCGAGGCCGACGTCCTGCAGCAGGCGCAGGCAATGGTGGATCGACGGATGGTGCGTGAAGAAATCCACCGCCTCGTCCACGCTCATCGCGAGTACCTCGCCCACGCTCTTGCCGCGCATCTTCACGGCGAGCGTCTCCGCGTTGAAGCGCGAGCCGCCGCACACCTCGCACGCGACCTTCACGTCGGGCAGGAAGCTCATCTCGATCGTCTTCACGCCCTGGCCCTCGCACGCGTCGCAGCGCCCGCCCGCGGTGTTGAACGAGAAGCGGCTCGCGGTGTAGCCGCGGATGCGTGCTTCCTGCGTGTCGGCGAAGAGCTTGCGGATGTTGTCGAAGAAGCCGACGTAGGTCGCCGGGCACGAGCGCGGCGTCTTGCCGATCGGCGTCTGGTCGACCTCGAGGACCCGCGAGACGCCTTGCCAACCCTGGATGGCGCGTGCGCCCGAGATCGTCTTCGCCGCTTTGCGGTCGCGCTCCGCCGCCACCAGCCGCTGCAGGTTCTCGTGCAGCACGTCCCTCGCGAGCGTCGACTTGCCCGAGCCCGAGACCCCCGTGACCACCGACAGCCGCCCGAGCGGAAAGCGCACGTCCACGTCCTTGAGGTTGTGCAGCTTCGCTCCGACCACCTCGATCGACGGCGTGGATTTCACGACCGGCCGGCGCGGCTGCAGCGGATGGCGCAGCGGCTCGCGCAGGAAGTGCCCGGTGAGCGAATCGGGATGCGCCTTCAGCTCCTCCGCGGTGCCCTGGGCGACGATGTAGCCGCCGAGGCGGCCGGCGCCGGGACCGAGGTCGATCACGTGCTCCGCGCGGCGGATCGTGTCCTCGTCGTGCTCGACCACGACCAGGGTGTTCCCCTTCGCGTTCAGGCGCGCGAGCGTATCGAGCAGCACCTGGTTGTCGCGCGGGTGCAGGCCGATGGTCGGCTCGTCGAGGATGTAGCAGACGCCGCGCAGGTTGGAGCCGAGCTGCGCCGCGAGGCGGATGCGTTGCGCCTCGCCGCCGGAGAGCGTGGGGGCGGCGCGATCGAGCGAGAGGTAGCCGAGCCCCACCTGCTCGAGGAAGCCCAGGCGCGACGCGAGCTCGGCCAGGATGTCGCGCGCGATCTCGCGCTCGCGGCCCTCGAGACCGCCTCCCCGGCCCTCCCCCAAGGGGGAGGGAGCGTTCAGCTTCTCGAAGAACTTTTGCGCGGCGCAGATCGGCTGCGCGCTCATGTCGGCGATCGACTGCCCGCGGAAGCGCACCGCGAGCGCCTCCTTGTTGAGCCGCTTGCCGTGGCATTCCCCGCACGGCTCGTCGAGCTCCAGCCATTCGACCCACGAGTCGAGCACGTGGTCCTCGGTGCCGGTCTTCGCGCGCTCCTCGTCCCAGTGCACCGTCTCGATCTTGAGGCCGGTGCCGTAGCAGCCCGGGCACCAGCCGTGCTTCGAGTTGTACGAGAAGAGGCGCGGGTCGAGCTCCGGGAAGCTGCGGCCGCAGGACGGGCACGCGCGCTTCACCGAGTAGATCTGCGTCTCGGGCTCGCCCCAGCCGCCGCAGCACACGTGCAGGACGCCCTTGCCGATCTCGAGCGCCTGCTCCACCGCGTGGCGCAGCGCCTTCTCGTTGCCCGGCTCGACCTGCACCTCGGCGACCGGAAGCTCGATGGTGTGCTCGCGGAAGCGATCGAGGCGCGGCCAGCCCCGGGTCGGAAGGTACTCGCCGTCGACGCGCAGGTGGGACACGGCCTTCGCGAGCGCCCACTTGGCGAGGTCGGTGTAGAAGCCCTTGCGGTTCGTGACGAGCGGTGCGAGGACCGCGAGCGTCCGGCCGCGCTGTTCCTTCATGAGGCGCGCGACGATCGCATCGACGCTCTGCGGCTCGATCGGCACGTCGCAATCGGGGCAATGCTGCGTGCCCAGCTTCACGAACAGCAGGCGCAGGAAATGGTGGATCTCGGTCTGCGTGGCGACCGTGGACTTGGACCCGCCGCGGCTGGTGCGCTGCTCGATCGCGACGGTGGGCGGAATGCCGAAGATCGCGTCGACGTCCGGCTTGGACGCGGGCTGCACGAACTGGCGCGCGTAGGCGTTGAGCGACTCGAGGTAGCGCCGCTGCCCCTCGGCGAAGAGGATGTCGAAGGCGAGCGTCGACTTGCCCGAGCCCGAGACGCCGGTCACCACCGTGAACTTCTCGCGCGGGATGTCGACGTCGATGCCCTTGAGGTTGTGCTCGCGTGCATGGCGAACGGAAATGACTTTTCTCCCTCTCCCCGGGGAGAGGGTCGGCGAGAGGGTAGTGGCTCGCGGCTCGCGAACTTCGCTGGAACCGCGGATGAACACGGATGAACACAGATGCTCTTCCTCTCCCCTGGGAGAGGGCCGGGGAGACGGTGCAAGCGCCTTCTCGTAGTCGGCGAGGGCACGTCCCGTGTGCGACTTCGCGTTCGCCATCACCTGCTCCGGCGTGCCGCACGCGACGATCTCGCCGCCCGCGTCGCCGCCTTCGGGGCCGAGGTCCACGATCCAGTCGGAGGCGCGGATCACGTCGAGGTTGTGCTCGATCACGATGAGCGAATGCCCCGCGGCGATGAGCTTGCGGAAGGAGGCGAGCAGCTTCGCCACGTCGTCGAAGTGCAGCCCCGTGGTCGGCTCGTCGAAGAGGAAGATGCGCGTGAGGGATGGGTCCGCGCCATCGCGCGGACGACGAGGCAGCATCGAGATGGAGCGTCCCGCCGCCTCCGCGAGGTGGCCGGCGAGCTTGAGGCGCTGCGCCTCTCCGCCGGAGAGCGTCGGCACCGGCTGCCCGAGCCGCAGGTAGTCGAGCCCGACATCCACGAGCGGTTGCAGCCGCCGCACGATCTCCGAATCCCGCGGGAACGCGCCGATGGCTTCCTCGACCGTGAGCTCGAGCACGTCGGCGATGCTGCGGCCGTCCACGCGCACCTCGAGGACTTCTTCCCGATAGCGCGTGCCGTTGCAATCGGGGCAGCGCAGGTACACGTCGGAGAGGAATTGCATCTCGACGTGCTCGAAGCCGTTGCCGCTGCACGTGGGACAGCGCCCGTTGCCCGAGTTGAAGCTGAACGTGCCGGCGGTGTAGCCGCGGGCCCTCGCGTCGGGGGCGGCCGCGAACAGCGCACGGATCGCGTCGAAGGCGCCGACGTAGCTCGCCGGATTGGAGCGCGTGGTGCGGCCGATGGGCGACTGGTCGACGAACACCACGTCGTTCACGCGATCGGCGTTCACCAGCTCGCGGAACGCGCCGGGCGCTTCGGTGGGCTTGCCGAGGCGCTTGCGCAGGGCCGGATGGAGCACGTCCTGGACCAGCGTCGACTTGCCGGAGCCGGAAACGCCGGTGACGCAAACCAGGCGATGCAGCGGGAAATCGGCGTCGACCGCTTTCAGGTTGTGCTCGCTCGCCCCGCGTACGCCGAGGCACACCGTGCCGTGCAGCGGATCGCGTCCCAGCTCGTTGGGAATCTGCATCCCGGGGCGGCGCACCTCGATCTCGGGCGGGCGCGCATCCGCGCGGCGGCGACCGGAGAGATATTCGGCGGTGAGCGTCCCGGCCCGCTTGAGCTCTTCGGGCGCGCCGAAGAACACCACGCGCCCGCCGTGCTCGCCGGGACCGGGCCCCATGTCGAGCAGCTTGTCCGCCTCCAGCATGATCTGCGGATCGTGCTCCACGACCACGAGCGAGTTGCCCGCGTCGCGCAGGCGCTTCATCACCTCGATCACGCGGCCCATGTCGCGCGGATGCAGCCCGATCGAGGGCTCGTCGAGGACGAACAGGGTGTTCACGAGGGAAGTGCCGAGCGCGGTGGTGAGGTTGATGCGCTGCACCTCGCCGCCGGAGAGCGTGCGCGATTGCCGGTCGAGCGTGAGGTAGGCGAGGCCCACCTCGCGCAGGTATCCGAGGCGCGAGCGGATCTCGCCGAGCAGGATCTCGGTCGCTTCGTCGAGCGGCTTCGGCAGCTTCACGCGCGCGAAGAAATCGGCCACGCGCTCGATCGGGAGCAGCATCACGTCGTGGATCGAGAGGCCCGGGAGGGCGGCGAGCGGGTCGCGCGTCCATTCCGTGCCCTTCGGAAGGTAGCGTCGCTCCGGCGCGAGCACCGCGTCCGCGTCCTCCTTCGTGCCGACGCGCCACAGCAGCGACTCCGGCTTCAATCGCGCGCCGTCGCACGCCGTGCACGCGGTGTACGCGCGATAGCGGGAGAGGAGCACGCGGATGTGCATCTTGTACGCCTTGGTCTCGAGCCAGTCGAAGAAGCGCTGCACGCCGTACCAGTGCGTCTTGCCGGACTTGTTCCAGCTCACCCAGTCGTCGTCGCCCGCGATCACCCAGCGCTGGTGCTCCGCGCTGAGCTCGCGCCACGGCTTGTCGAGCGGCACGCCGCGCTTCGGCGCCCATTTCTCGAGGTCGTCCTGGCACTCGTCGTAGCTCTTCGACTGGAAGATCTTCACCGCGCCCTGGGCGAGGGTCTTCGTCTCGTCGGGAATGACGAGGCCATAGTCCACGCCGATGACCCGCCCGAAGCCGCGGCAGGTATCGCACGCGCCGATCGGCGAGTTGAACGAGAAGCGCGCGGGTGTGGGATCGGAATAGTGGATGTCGCAGCTGGCGCAGTGCAGGTCGGTGGAGAAGCGCCACACCGTCATTCCCGGCGGCCGCAGGGCCTCTGGTCGGGAATCCACTTCCTCGCCCAGGAAAACGTTCACCCGTCCATTGCCCACGCGCAGCGCCGCTTCCAGCGCCTCCACCACGCGCGCCTTCTCCGCGCCCGACATGCGCACGCGGTCCTGCACCACCTCGAGGCGCTGTCCCTCGCGATGATGGATGCGCGTGTAGCCCTGCGCCTGGAGGAGCCGGGTGATCTCCTCCTCGGTGAAGTTGGCCGGCACGTCCACCGGGAACGCGATGACGAGGCGCGGATCGCCGGCCTCCTTCGCGCGCGCGTCGAGCTCGGCGAAGATCGTTTCGGCCGTGTCGCGGCGCACGGGCCGGGCGCAGCGACGGCAGAATAGCCGCCCGGTGCGCGCGAACAGCAGCTTCAGGTGGTCGTTGATCTCCGTCATCGTGCCGACCGTGGAGCGCGAGGTGCGCACCGGGTTGGTCTGGTCGATGGCGATGGCGGGCGGGATGCCTTCGATGGCGTCCACCTGCGGCTTGTCCATGCGGTCGAGGAACTGCCGCGCGTAGGGCGAGAACGTCTCGACGTAGCGGCGTTGGCCCTCGGCGTAGAGCGTGTCGAAGACGAGCGAGGACTTGCCCGAGCCGGAAGGGCCGGTGACCACCACCAGCTCCCCGGTGGGAATGTCGACGTCGAGGTTCTTGAGGTTGTTCTGCCGGGCGCCGCGGATGCGGATCGTCTCGCCGGATGCGTCGTTCAATGCGGCGGCGGGGCCGGGGGCGCCGGCGGAGAGGTCGTTCATGGAGTTCCGGTGGGAGCGGGCCGGCCGGGCGGGCGCCGGGAGGGATTCGAAGGCGGCTTCCATTTTACAGGCGGCGGCGACCGCGAACGGGACGGCGCAAGCCACCCTCCGTCCACCCGAAGCCTACGAGGGAAATAGGACGGAATGCGCCCTATTTCAAGGGTGCCGGATGGAAGGCCGGCGATGAGCGCTCAGGCGTGCTTGCGCGGCCGGTCGAACGCCGCGCGCAGCTCGTCCTTCGCGCGCTCGAGCACACGCTTGCGGCGGGCGGACAGGTTGTGGCCGCCGCGATTGATGTAGAACGTGAGCATCGACATCGCGGAGCGGAAGGGATCGGCCTTGCGCCGGCGGCTGCGCTCGGCCGAGCGCTTGAGCGAGCGCGCGATCGCCCGCGGATCGTCCTTGCTGAAGACGCCGCCTTCGAGGTCGAGGGCGGCGCTGCGCTCGGTGACACGCCGCGACCAGCGGCGCGCGGGCTTGCGCTGCCGCGGCTTCCGATGCGGGGCTTTGTGCTCGGCCATGCCCCTTCGACCGCCTTCGGAGGGCGGAATTTCGTGCGAGGCTCCGCCGGCATCCCGCGGGGCGTTTCGGCGCTCGCGGGAAAAAGCGATCAGGCGGCCATCGCCTGCCGCGGTGCCGCCTCCTCGTTCACCATTTCGTAGGCCGGCTCGGTGAGGAACTCGACGAACTCGTCGCTCGAGACGAGCTTGTCGAGCAGCCACGCCGCCTCGTCGTACTTCATGCCGAACGAGCCGGGCAGCGCGCACACCTTGCGCAGCTCCTCGGCGAGCATCTGGCGAAACAGGTCGAGCGTCACCTTGCGGCCGTCGTCGAGCACGCCCCTGGGCGAGCGGATCCACTGCCAGACCTGGGTGCGCGAGATTTCCGCGGTGGCCGCGTCTTCCATCAGGTGGTGGATCGGCACGCAGCCCTGTCCACCGAGCCACGAGCCGATGTACTGCAGCCCGACGTTGATGTTGGTGCGCAGCCCCGCTTCGGTGATCGGCGATTGCGGCTCGAAGGCGAGCAGCTCCGCCGCCTTCACGTTCACGTCCTCGCGCTTGCGCTCCACCTGGTTCGCCTGCGGCATGATGCGGTCGAACACTTCCTTCGCCACCGGCACCAGCCCCGGATGCGCGACCCAGGTGCCGTCGAAGCCGTCGTTCGCCTCGCGCTCCTTGTCGGCACGCACCTTCGCCATCGCGGCCTCGTTCGCGGCCGCGTCGCCCTTGATCGGGATCTGCGCGGCCATCCCGCCCATCGCGTGCGCGTTGCGGCGGTGACAGGTCTTCACGAGCAATTGGCAGTACGCGCGCAGGAACGGGCTCGTCATGGTGACCAGCCCGCGATCGGCGAGCACGAAGTCGTGGCGGCGCAGCTTCTTGATGCACGAGAAGATGTAGTCCCAGCGGCCGCAGTTGAGGCCGGCCGAATGATCGCGCAGCTCGTAGAGGATCTCGTCCATCTCGAACGCGGCGGGCAGCGTCTCGATCAGCACCGTCGCCTTGATCGTGCCGCGCGCGAGCCCGAGGCGCGATTCCGCCTCGTTGAAGACCTCGTTCCAGAGCCGCGCCTCGAGATGGCCCTCGATCTTGGGCAGGTAGAAATACGGCCCGCTGCCGTTCGCGACGAGCCTCGCGGCGTTGTGGAACAGGAAGAGGCCGAAGTCGAACAAGGCGCCCGCGACGGGTTCCCCGTCCACCCGCATGTGGCGCTCGAGCAGGTGCCATCCGCGCGGACGCACGATGAGCGTCGCGGTCTTCCCGGCGAGCTCGTAGACCTTGCCCTCGGCGCTCGTGAACCCCAGGGTGCGCTCGATCGCCTGGCGCAGGTTGACCTGGCCGCGCACGACGTTCTCCCAGGTGGGCGTGAGCGAATCCTCGAAGTCGGCCATGAAGGTCGAGGCGCCGGAGTTGAGCGCGTTGATCACCATCTTGCGGTCGGTGGGACCGGTGATCTCGACGCGGCGGTCCTGCAGGTCCGCGGGGACCGGCGCGACGGTCCAGCTGCCCTCGCGGATCGCGAGCGTCTCGGGCAGGAAGCCGAAGGTCTCGCCGGCGTCGAGCCGCGCCTGGCGCACGGCGCGCCGCTGCATCAGCTCGCGGCGGCGCGCCTCGAAGAGACCGTGCAGGTGCGCGACGAAGCCGAGCGCGGGCGGCGTGAGGATGGGTTCGAAAAGCTGCGGCTGTCGCGGCGGAAGCTGGATGCCCGCGATCTCGAAATCGTCTCGTTTCATCTGCGTGGGTCTCCGAAAGCGGCCGCTGGCCGGCACTCCTGAGACCGCATGACACCACCGGGATTGCTCCCGCCGGAATTGGTATGTCGTCAAGCGAGCCTTCGCGGATTGCGAAGGGGAGCCCTTTACCGCTCAGGCGGCCGGCGGCGGGCTCGAAATGGGCATCGGGCTCCGGGTGCCGACCAGGTGGTCGACCAGCTGGCGGGCGGCGGCGGGCAGCATCGAGTACTGGCGCACGCCGACGAACATGCGGCGCCGGGCCCATGCGTCGGCGAGGCGCACGAAGCGCAGCCCCATCGAGCGGGCGTAGACCTTCACCGCGGCCTCCGGCAGCACGCCGATGCCGAGACCGGCCTGGATGAGGCGCGCGACGACGTCGAAGCTCTTCACCTGCACGCGCAGCCGCAGCGGCTTGTCGGCGAGCGCCGCCTGGTGGCTGCACAGGCGCGAGATCACCGTGTTGCTCTCGAGCCCGACGAAGTCGTGGTCGAGGAGGTCGTTGAAGGCGAGGCTCTTCGCGCGCAGCGGATGCTTCACCGGCAGCGCGCAGACGAGCGTGTCGGCGCGGTAATCGTAGAGCTCGAGCGCCGCGGCGCCCTCCGCGCCTTCCATCACGATGCCGACGTCGGTGTGGCCCGCGAGGAGCGCGGCGACGATCGCGGAGCTGCGCTCCTCGCCGAGCGAGACCTTGATCGCCGGGTGCGCGCCCGAGAACGAGGCGAGGTCCTCGGGCAGGTATTGCGCGAGGGCGGAGGCGTTCGCCTGCATCCGCACCACGCCCTTCGCGCCCATGGTGTAGTCGGAGATCTCGGCGCGCATCTGGTCCATCTGGTCCATCATCTGGCGCGCGTGGAAGAGCAGCGCCTCGCCGGCGGGCGTGAGCTCGACGCCGCGCGCGGTGCGATGGAGCACCTTCACGCCGAGCTGGTCCTCGAGCTGCGCGATGCGCCGGCTCGCCGCGGCGAGCGCGATGTGGCTCGCCGCGGCCGCCTTGGTGATGCTGCGCGTCTCCGCGATGCGGATGAAGAGCGCGAGCGAGGTGAGGTCGGGGCGCATCAGGAGAGGAAGCGGCGCGGCGAGATCGCGCCCGCGTGGTCGCGTGCCATCGGCAGCGGCTCGTCCTCGAGGGCGCTCGCGAGCGTCTCGGCGGCGATCGGCCCCCACAGCAGGCCGCGCGAGCCGAGCCCGGTGAGCACGTGGATGCCGTCCACCGCGGTCGCACCGCCGATCGGAAGCCGGTCGGGCACCGTCGCGCGAAATCCGGTCCATCCGGCGAGGCTCGCGGCATCCGTGCCGTCGGTGAAGCCGGGCAGCATCGTTTCGGCGCGTTCCAGGTTCCGCCGGTGGTCCGCGATGCGCACGGCGTCGTCGGCGTCGTCGTGCTGGTAGGTCGCGCCCACGACGTGGCCGCCTTCGAAGCGCGGCGCGACGTAGCCATTGCCGCTCACCACGATCTCGAGCTCGCGCCCGGCCGCTGCCGGCAGGTAGGTGAGCTGGCCGCGAACGCGCGCGAGCCGCAAGCGCGCATCCGGAAGCAGGCGCGCGGCATCGGCCGCGTTCGCGAGCACCAGCGTGGGCGCTTCCGCGAGCACGCGGCCGTCGCGGTCGAGCGCGCGCCACGCGTTGCCCTCGCGCTCCAGCCGCTCCACGCGGGCGCTCGCCCGGCGCCGCACGCGCTCCCCCGCGCGGGCGAGGCTTGCGACGCCGAGGCTCGCAGGCGACACGGTCGCGCCCGAGGGAAACCACCAGCCCGCGCCGCGCGCCCGGCGCCCGGCGAGCTGCGAGGCGCGCGCGGCGTCCACGAACTGCAGGAAGTCCGGCGGATAGTCCTGCGACCTCACGATGGCCGCGAAGCGCTCCGCTTCCTCGCCGTCGCCGGCGAGCTGCAGCACGCCGCAGCGGTTCCACGCGAGGTGATAGCCGTCGTGCTGCAGGGCGCGGAAATGCTGCAGCGAATAGAGGAACGCACCGCGCGAGATTCGGGCGTTGAGCGCGTCGCGCAGGTTCGCGATCGGGCGCACGAGCCCGACCTCGGGGGGCGTGGATGCGACGCGCGCCTCCAGCACGGCGACGTCCCACTCGCGCGCCGCGAGCCGCTCGGCCGCGAGCGTGCCTGCGAGACCGCCGCCGACGATCACCGCGCGCCGTCCGGGAGGGCTGCGTGCCGGCTCCAGTCCGTCGCGCACCGCGCGCAGCATCTCGCGCTTCGCCGCGAAGCCCGCGCGCTTCTCGACGCGGAAGCCGGCATCGGCGAGCGCGCTGCGCACGCCGCCCGCGACGGTCCAGGTGGCGAGCGTCGCGCCCGGCCGCGCGATGCGCGCAAGCTCGCGCACGACTTGCGGGGTCCATATCTGCGGATTGCGCGCCGGCGCGAAGCCGTCGAGATACATCGCGTCGGCGCGCGCCACGAGCTGCGGCAGGAGCTCGCCCGCCTCGCCGAAGAGCAGCGTGAGGATGACGCGCCCGGCGTCGAAGTGCAGGCGATGGAATCCCGCGAGCGCCGGCGGCCACACCGCGACCAGCGCGCGCGCGAGCGGCGCGAGCGCAGCGAAGGGTGCCAGGGCGGCGGCGAGCGCATCGGCGGCGAAAGGCCGGTTCTCGATCGAGACGAAGTGCAGCCGCCGCGGGCGCGCCGCATCCGTGCGCCATGCCTCCCACGTCGCGAGGAAATTCACGCCGATGCCGAAGCCCGTCTCGACGACCGCGAAGCTGGAACGGCCGCGCCATCGCTCGGGCAGGCCGTTGCCCTCCAGGAACACGTGGCGCGCCTGCTCGAGGCCGCCGTGCGCGGAGTGGTAGACGTCGTGGTATTCCGGCGAGAACGGCGTGCCGTTCGCGTCGCGCGCGAGGCTCGCGGTGGCGAGGGTGACGGAGTGGCCGGCCATGCGGCCATCATAGCGGAGGCCGGATACGGCACCCCGCTGGGCGCCGCCCCAACCACTCCGCCCTTCGACGCGGTCGCTTCCCTGCGCCCCCAAAGGAGTAAAGGCGCCCCGGCCGGTCGGCGTGACGGGCCGGACGGCCGCGTCGGGTGCGGATCAGAACAGCAGGCTCGAGAGCCTGCCGCGATATTCGGTGACGAGCTCCGGATCCTCGGCCGCCATGTCGAAGACGGCCAGCATCTTCAATCGCGCGCTGTCCTCCCGATAGCTGCGGTCGCGCCCGACGATTTCAAGGAGCTGCTCGAGCGCGGGCTCGAATTCCTGGTGCGCGATGTGCAGGTCCGCGAGCTCCATGCGCGCTTCCAGGTCGTCCGGATCGATGCGAATGCGGCGCGCGAGCGTGTCCGCCGGCGGCAGCGCCTCCGCGAGCTCGGCTGCGCCGAGCCTCGCGCGAAGCGGCGCGTACGTCGAGAGCTGCGACGCGCTGGACGAGAGCGCATCGAAGTGCGTGCGCGCGGTGCGCACGTCGCAGCGGTCGAGCAGGATCGCGGTCATGTCGAGGCGCGCGGCGTCGTTCGACGGATCGAGCGCGATGGCGTTCTTGAGGCAGCCCTCGGCGAGCTCCGGCTGGCCTTGCGCGATCGCCTCGCGCGCGGCGCGGTGCTCGATCTCGGAGGGATCGGGAATGAGGCGGTCGAGGAAGGCGCGCACGAACGGCTCCGGCTGCGCGCCCTGGAACTGCGCGACCGCGTTGCCGTCCACGAACGCGACGGAATGGGGCAGCGACTGCAGGTTGAAGGAGCTCACCAGCTCGGGGTTGGTGTCGGAGTTCACGTTCACGAGGCGGAACCGCCCGCCGTACTCGCGTTCCAGTCGCTCGAGCAGCGGCCCCAGCTGCTTGCAAGGCGCGCACCACGGCGCCCAGAAATCCACCAGCACCGGAACCTCCACCGAGGCCTCGATCACGTCGCGTTCGAACGAAGACAGACTGGTATCGATCATGGGTCCCCCTCGTAAGGGAATAGATGCCGGGCCGGGGACCGAGTTCGGATTGCGCCGGCGGGAAATCGAGTCGGACGGCCCAAGGGCGAATCGAAGGAATCGTCCTACCCGCGCGGTGAAGCCGCGTGGAAAAAAGCAAACATGCGCGCTTCGACGATAATTGCGCCTATGGCCCTCGTCCTCGATCTTCCCGCCGGCCTCGTCGGCACCGCCGAGCTCGTGGTCGGCGAGCAGCACACCGCGCCGCGCATCGGCAGCGGGCGCATCCGCGTTCTCGCGACGCCCGTGATGATCAACCTCATCGAGGCCGCCGCGCTCGCCGCGGTGGAGCAATCGCTGCCGGAGCACCACCAGAGCCTCGGCACGCACCTCGACATCACGCACGTCGCGGCGACGCCGGTCGGCATGAAAGTGCGCGCGACCGCCGAGGTGACCCGCGTCGAGGGCCGGACGGTCTATTTCAGGGTGCGCGCCGAGGACGAGAGGGAGCTCATCGGCGAAGGCACGCACGAGCGCGTCGTGGTGAACGTCGAGCGCTTCGACAAGCGCGTGCAGGAGAAGTCGCGCGGCGCCTAGCGCGTCGCGCCGGCCAGGTCGAAGGCCTTGAGCGCCTGGTAGAGGATCGGGTCGCCGGGGCCGCCCGAAGGCGCCGCGAGATCCACGGGAATGTCGGGCGCCAGCGACTCGCGCGGCGTGCCGTCGAGGAGCAGCGTGCGCTCGGCCGGGAAGCGCACCACGATCCGGCTGTGCGGCAGCGTGACGCCGCGAAGCTCTCCGCGCAGGCCCGCGCCCGGCGTTCCCGCGATGCGCGCATGCGCCGCTTCGCGCAGCCCTGCCGCCAGGGCTTCGGCCTCGCCCTCGGTCCATCGGTCCATGAGGACCACGAGCGGCGCATCGTAGGGCGGCGAGCGGTATCCCGCCGGCACGGTATCGATCGTGCGCACATGCGCGTGCGATTCGCGCAGCTGCCACGGCGTGCCGGCGGGCGCGAAGCGCGCGAGGATGGATGCCACGGCCGCGCGCGTCGCGGGACCCGCCGATTCGCGCAAGTCGACGATCAGGCCGCGCGTGCCGCGGAGCATGGTGATCGCCGCGTCGAGCTCGGACAGCGAGGCCTGGTCGTCGCCGCCGCCGCGCAGGCGGACGTAGCCCAGGTCGCGCGCCTCGCCCATGCGGCGGGCGAGGACCGGCGGCGCGCTCGGTGGCGAAGCGGCGGCGCGCGCAATGGAAAGCGCGCGAACGCGGGAGCCGTCGTGCACGGTGAGATGCAGGGTGCCGAAGCGCGGCCCGGCGAGGAGCTGGCGCAAGGCGCGATCGCGCGCCTGCGGCGCCGCGTCTTCGCCCGCGCGCCTGCGCACCGCCTCGAAGACGTCCTCGCCTTCGACGCGCGCCACGATGTCGCCCGGCTTCAATCCGGCGACGTCCGCATCGCTGTAGGTCCGGACCGCTTCCACCACCGCCGCGCCGTCCTTCCAGCGCGCCCACGCGTCGGTCTCCGCGGGAATGCGCCGCGCCGATTCGGGGGTCCGCTGCGATACGCTCACGTGATCGTCGCCCAGCGTGGCGAGGGCGCCCTCGAGCGCCGCCACGAACTCGCGCCGCGTGGCCGCACTCGTCGCGCGCGAGCGCCACGCCCGGCGCGCACGCTTCCATGCCGTGTCGCCCGAGTCGAAATAGGCGTACTGCGTGTCGATCGCGCGCCACAAGGCGTCGAAATCCGCGGCGCGCTCCGCAGCACCGGCCGGCGCGCGTGCGTGCGCGGCGTGGACCGCGAGCGCGAGGAACGCGGCGCCCGCGAGGCGCGATGCGGTTCCGATCGGCCTATCCTCCGTGCGCCGCGCCGGCGGCAGGTGCGCCGCGGACTTGGCGCTCGATGCGCTCGAGCCGCTCCTCGAGGACCTCGCACGCCGCGTAGCCCGATGCGACCAGGTAGAGCGCGCCGTCGATCGCCGCCGCGAGCGTCGGGAAGCCCGAGACGCCGATCGATTGCGCGCGTGCGAAGTCGGCGCGGACCGCTTCGCGCATCGCCTCCGATTCGAGCGCCGCGCGGAACGCGGGCCGGTCGTAGCCGCAGCGCTGCGCGGCATCGGCGAGCGCCTCGGTTCGCGTGACGTCGATGCCGTCGCGATAGAAGGTCGACTGCAGCTCCTTCAGCAGCCCGAACGCGCGCGAGCCGTCGAGCGCACGCGCGGTCACCACCGCGCGGCACGCGGGCTCGGTGTCGTAGACGAATCCTTCGCGGGCGAAGATCGCTTCGGAGAACGGCAACCCGCTCATTTCCGCGACGTGCGCCCAATGGGCGCGCAGCATGTCGCGGAACGGTGCGCTCATCGGCTCGCGGTTGTACGCGCGCAGGCCGCCCATCAGCAGGTCCGGACCGAGGTCGGGATGGCGCTCGACGAAGCGCGCGAGCTGCGGCCCGAAGCCGTAGCACCAGGAGCACATCGGGTCGGCCACGTAGAGCAGCCGCGTGGCCGGCTCGAGGCTCACGCGGCGATCGAGCGGCCGAGGGAAAGGGCGACCACCCGATTGCGCCCGCGGCGCTTGGCGAGCGCGAGCGCCTCGTCGGCGCGCTGGACGAGCGTGTCGACGCTCTCCGGGCCTTCGTCGAGGCGCGCCGCCACGCCGGCGCTCACCGTGGCGGGCAGCTCGAGCGCGCCCACCTGCAGCGGCGCGCCCGCCACCGCCTTGCGCAGGCGACCCGCGACGATCACCGCGCCCGGCCCGGGCACGTCGGGAAGCAGCACCAGGAACTCCTCGCCCCCGTAGCGCACCAGCATGTCCTCCTTGCGCAGCGCCTTGCGCAGCACTTCGGCGAGCGCCTGCAGCACGAGGTCGCCGGTCCGCTGCCCGTGCTTCTCGTTGATCGCGCGGAAATGGTCGACGTCGAGCATGACGATCGAGAGCGGCTGCCCGGCCCGGCGCGCGCGCGACATCTCGCGTTCGGCGATCTCGTGGAACGTGCGCCGGTTGTAGGCGCCGGTGACCGGGTCGAGCGTCGCGAGCCGCAGCGCCTGCGCCTCGGCGCGCTCCTCGTGCAGCAGCAGGAAGGCGAACGAGCTCGCGATCGCGGACATCGCGGCGACCAGGTAGGCGAGCGCCTGCGCGGAGCTGGGAGCATCGAACGCCTGCATCGGGTCGCCGGACACGCCGCCCGCCACGCCGCGCACGATGAACACGACCGACGCCGCGGCGAAGCACGCGGCGAGCACGCCGCGCGCGAAGCTGCGCGAGCCGCGCACGCCCCAGGCGAGCAGCGCGTCTCCCGCGAGCAGGGTTCCCATCACCAGGCCGCCGAGGAGCAGCGCCGAAGACGGGTCGGAGGCGACGAGCGCCGTGGGAACCGCCACCGCGGCGATCGCGGCGGTGTGGATCCACCCCGGCAGCGAGCGGCGGTCGACGGCGGCGAGCGCGGCACCCTGCAGCGTCATCGACAGCGCGAGCAGCCCCGCGGCCACGGCGAGCGTGCCGGCGCGCGGCTCGAGCGGCGAGAGGAAGAGCAGGAAGGCGAGGGCGCGAGCCGCGAGCGCGGCGGTCCAGGCGAGGCTGCCGGCGCGCGCGCGCGAGCCGAGGCCGACTCCCACGACGGCGGCCAGCGAACCGTCGGCCAGGGCGAGGAACGCCCAGAGCGTGGGCACGTCGATCATGGGCCGAGACTAACCGCGGCGGCGCTCGCGCGCAATGCGGCGCATCACAATCGCCCGCCGGCGCGCGCGGCCGCTACTCGACGTGCCCCATCCGTTGCACGACGCTCGCGAGCTTGCGCGCGTCGGCGTCCCAGAACGCGGCGAACTGCGGCTGGTCGAGGTACTGGATCGGCGTCTCCACCTTCGCGAGCGCCGCCTTGAATTGCGGGTCCCGCACCGCGGCGCGCGCCGCCTCGCGCAGCCTCGCGATCACCGGCTCGGGCGTGCCGGCGGGCACGAAGAGGCCCGTCCACTGCGAGAACTGCACGTCGTAGCCCAGCTCCTTCAACGTCGGCACGTCGGGGAATGCGGGGTGGCGGCCGCCCTCGCCCCACGTGGCGAGCACTCGCACCTTGCCGCCGCGCACGTGGCCGGCGATGGTCGAGGGCCCGGTGGAGAGCGCGTCCACCTGGCCGCCGAGGAGCGCGACGATCGCGGGGCCCGCGCCGGTGAACGGCACGTGCAGCATCTTCACGCCGGCCGCCTGCGCGAGCATCTCCATCGGGACGTGCATGGTTCCGTAGTTGCCGGAGGAGCCGAAGGGAATCGTGCCGGGCGCCTTCTTCGCCGCCGCCACCAGGTCCGCGACGCTCTTGTACGGACTGTCGGCACGCACCGCGAGCACCGTCGGATCCGCCGTGAAGCGCGCGACGGGCACGAGCTGCGAGAGCTGGAACATGGGCTCGCGGCCGAGCACCTTGTCGGCCTCCGGGATGATCGAGATCGAGGAGAGCGCCATCAGGACGGTGTAGCCGTCGGCGCGCGCGTTCGCCACGTAGTGCATGCCGACGCCGCCGCCCGCGCCGGGCTTGTTCTCGACCACCACCGACTGGCCGAGGAACCGGCCCATCACCTCGGCGAGCGGGCGCGCCGTGATGTCGGCGACCCCGCCGGGCGGGAACGGCACGATCATGGTGATCGAGCGGGCGGGATAGTCGTTCGGCGCCGCCGCGGCGAGGGCGGCGACGGCGAGCAGGGCGAGCGCGGCGAGGCTGCGGCGGATCATCTTCTTCCTTTCGTCGGCGCGGGGGGCGCGCAGCGCGAAGGATAGCCGACTTCAGCCGGAGCGCAGGTCCTGGGCGAGGGGGCGCGCGGGGAAGTGGAAACGGACCGGGCCGTCGGCCTGCGCGTGCAGGAACTGGTGCACGAAGGGGTCGCTCGATTCGACCATCTCGCGCGTCGGTCCGTCGGCCACGATCGCGCCATCGTTCAGCAGGTACAGGTGATCGGCGATGCGCAGCGCCGCCTGCACGTCGTAGGTGACGATCACCGAGGTCGCGCCGAGCGCGCCGTTCAGCGTGCGGATCAGGTTCACGATCACGTTGAGCGTGATCGGATCGAGGCCCGCGAACGGCTCGTCGTAGATGATGAGCTGCGGGTCGAGCGCGATGGCGCGCGCGAGCGCCACGCGGCGCGACATGCCGCCGGAAAGCTCGCCCGGCATGAGCGATTGCGCTCCGCGCAGGCCGACCGCGTGCAGCTTCATCACCACGAGGTCGCGCACGATCGCCTCGGGCAGCTTCGTGTGCTCGCGCATCGGGAAGGCGACGTTCTCGAACACCGAGAGGTCGCTGAAGAGGCCGCCCTTCTGGAACATCATCCCCATCATGCGGCGCAGCTCGTAGAGGCCGTGGCGGTCGAGCGCCCTCACTTCGCGTCCGCAGACGCGCACCGCGCCCTCGGAGGGATGCAGCGATCCGCCCATGACCTGCAGGAGCGTGGTCTTGCCCGATCCGCTGGTGCCCAGGATCGCCGCGATGCCGCCGCGGGCGATGGAAAGGTTCACCCCGCGCAGCACCGGGCGCCTGCCGTAGGCGAAGCGCAAGTCGCGGATCTCGACGATGTTGTCGGCGGCGCCCATTGCGCTCATTATCGCATCCGCTCCGAAATCCAACGCCTGGGAGGGCGAAAAAATGAGCCTGGTCGAACGAGCGAAGAACATCATCGTCACGCCGAAGACGGAATGGCAGGTGGTCGCGGGAGAGGCGACGCCGCCGGGACAGCTGATCGTCGGTTACGTGCTGCCGCTCGCCGCCATCGCGGCGATCGCGGGTTTCATCGGCATCGTCCTGGTGGGAGCCGCGCTCGGCCATTTCGGCGTGCACATCGGCATCGTGTGGGCCGTGGCAGCCGCGGTCTACCAGGTCGTGATGTCGGTCATCATGGTGTACGTGATGGCCTTCATCATCGACGCCCTCGCGCCGACCTTCGGCGCGCAGAAGGCGTTCCCGCAGGCGCTGAAGGTCGCGGTGTACTGCTACACGCCGGTATGGGTGATGGGCATCGTGAAGATCATCCCGTTCCTCGGCATCCTCGTGCTGCTCGCCGCGATCTATGCGATCTACCTGCTCTACCTCGGGCTGCAGGGCGTGATGCGCGCCCCGTCCGAGAAGGCCGCCGGCTACACCGCCGTCGTGGTGATCGTGGGCATCGTCGTCGCGATCGTGATCAACGTGATCGGCGGCATCATCATGGCGGCCGGCACGATCGGCGCCGGCGCCATGGGCGGCTACCACATGGGGAGCGGGGCGGTCACCTACGACCGCGACTCGACCGTGGGCAGGCTCGACGAGTTCAGCCGCAAGATGGAAGAGGCGAACCGGCGCATGGAGCAGGCGCAGAAGAGCGGCGACAGCAGCCAGCAGGCGCAGGCCGCGATGGCGGCGCTCGGCACCGCCCTCTCCGGCGGCAAGGGCGTGGAGCCGGTGCAGCTCGATCAGCTGAAGCCGTTCGTGCCGGAGAAGTTCGCGGGCCTCGAGCGCACCGACATGCGCACCGATCGCAGCGGCGTGAAGGGCTTCATGGTCGCGAAGGCCGAGGGCGTCTACGGCGACGGCGCCGGGAAGCGGGTGAACCTGGAAGTCACCGACACCGGCGGGGCCGCGGGACTCGTGGGCCTCGCCTCGTGGATGGGCGTGCAGGGCGAGCACGAGGACAGCCAGCGGCGCGAGGTGACGCGCCAGGACGGCGACCGGCTGGTGCACGAGGCGGTCGACAAGCATGGCGGGCCGAGCGAGTACACGGTGATCCTCGGGCAGCGCTTCGTGGTGTCGGCGCACGGGCGCGGCATCGACCTTCCAGCGCTCGAGTCCGGCGTGAACGGCCTCGACCTCGCGAAGCTCTCGGCGCTCCAGTAGCTCAGTCCGGCGACTCGGCCTCGGGGAAGAGGCCGGGCGCCGGCTCCTTCCTGCGCGACTCGTCGACCGCGCGCTTCGCCGCGTCGGTGTCGGCGAGGAAGCGATCCACGGAGACCGCGGGACGCAGCCGGAACTGCGGCGGCTTGAGCTCGCCCAGCGTGGCCGGCTCGCCGGCGACCCGGCGCGCTTCCGCCCTGCCGGTGTACTGCATCGCGGCGCCCGCGGCGAGCAGCGCGACGATCACGCCCATCGCGATGCGCATGTGGCGCGGCCCGATCGACACGAGATGCCCGTAGCACGCCGCGGCGATGAGTGCCCATACGCCGTACGTGGAGTAATCGTCGAGCTGGGGCCATGCCAGGCCGTACGAGAGCCATTCGCCCGCCTGGTCCCAGAGAAGGAACGCGAGGCAGACGGTGAGCGCGATGCGAAGCTGCAGCGCGAAGCGCGCCTGGCCGAAGAACAGGCGCGAGAGGAGTGCCCACAATCCCGACCACACCACGACGAACGCCGCGAAGCCGAGCAGCGGCAGCAGCAGCACGTTGGCGCTGCGCTCCGAGGTGATGCCCAGCCACTCGATGCCGAAGAGGATCGCGATCACGGCGAGGCCGAGCCCGGCGGCCCAGGCGGCGTGCGCGCGCGGCGGCGTGAGCGGCTTCTCGGCCGCGACCGGGTGCGCGGAGTCGTGCACGCGCAGGATGGTGCGCCCGATGCGGATGCCCGGCTCGCGCGCGAGCGGCAGCCGCTCGACGCGCGCTGCTCCGTGCTCCGGAAAGAGCCCGTTCACGCTGCCCAGGTCTTCCGCGACCAGCTCGCCGTCCTCGGCGCGGAAGATGCGCAGGTGATGCGGCGCCACGTGCGGGTCGTCGATCACCACGTCGTTGTCGAAGGCGCGCCCGACGCGCGCCTCCGGCGCGTCGATGCGCTCGCGCGCGGCGACCTCGCCGTGGCGCGACAGCACCTCGATCCACATCACCGCGCCCATCGGATGGACTCCAGGAAGCGCTTGCCGAGCGCGGTCGCGTTCGCGTGCGACACGCCCTGCAGCACCAGCTGCGCGATGAGCGCCTCGCGATCGCGGTCCTGCGTGAGCGCGAGGACGGTGACGTCGTAGAGGCCTTCGAACTCGCGGTACGCGCGCATGCACCAGCGCACGCGCAGCGGCGGGCGCGCGCCCGCGGTGCCCGCGACGAAATCGTCGGTGCATTCCTGCTCGGTGAGGCGGCGCCCGCGATCGAAGCTCGGCGTGGTCGCCTGCTGCGCGAGCTCGTGGGCGAACTGGAACGGGTTGAGGTCGATCGACTGGTGGTACGAGTAGGTGACGTCCACGCGGCCGGTGAGGATGAGGTCGGAAACGAACAGGCCGGTCGTGCTCGAGCAGTGCGTGGTGTTGATCGCCGCGCGCGGCTTCGGCACCTGGTCGGCGTTGGTCGCCGCCCAGCACGTCATCCACGGCGCCGAGCTCTCCATGCCGCGGTAGGGGCCGAACGACGCGTCGCGGAATCCCTGCCTCGCGAGCGCCTGGTAGAACCCCGACTGCCAGGCGTCGAGCTGGCGCCCCACCTCCTCGCGCGCCTTGTCCATGGCGAGCGGCGGGCCGCGGCGCGCCCGCTCGAGCAGCGCCGCGGCGAAGCGCGCGGGCACCAGGAAGCCGACCTGCTCGCCGTCGAGCCGCTTGGCGACGTTCACGCCGACGATGCGGCCGTCCGAATCGGTGACCGGACCGCCGCTCATGCCGGGATTGATCGCTCCGGAAAAGAGGATGCGCTCGTCGTAGCTCTTCTCCACCAGCCCGTTGTTGGATCCCTCGACGATGGTGAAGCCGAGGTCGAGCGGGTTGCCCATGGCGTAGATGCGCTCGCCTTTCGGCAGCGTGCCGTCGAGCGCGCGCGGGTCGAACTCGAAGAACGGCAGCCCGGCGCGGTCGATCTTCACCACGGCGAGGTCGTGCGCGACGTCGATCGCGAGGAGCGCGAGCGCGCCCTTGCCGCCGTCGGGCGCGAGGTATTCGAGCCGGTAGGTCCTGGGGTCGAGGGCGAAGCGCGAGACCACGTGGTAGTTGGTGATCGCATAGCCGTCGGCGCTCACCACGAAGCCCGAGCCGAGCGTCGTCTGCCGTCCGGCCGCCTGCAGCAGCGTGCGCACCTGCAGGATGCGCGGCTTCGCCATCTCGTACACGCTCTCGGCGGCGGAGGAGAGCGGCAGCGGCGGCTGCGCCGGCGCCGCCTGCGCGAAAGCGAGCGGCGCCGCGGCGGCCATCGCCAGGGCGGCGAGCAATGCACGGATCATGCGGCGCTGCCCGGTGGCGCGGCCGCTACGCGAGGTCCAACGCGTAGGTGCGGTCGCAGCGCGAGGCGCAGGGCGGGCGCTCGAGCGCGCGGAAGCCCGCCGCCTCGTACATCGCGATCGCGGTGGCGAGCACCGCGGCGGTCTCGAGCTCGATGCGCGGGAAGCCGCGGCCGCGCGCGAAGGCGAGGGCGCGCTCGAGCAGGCGCTTGCCGAGCCCGCGGCCGCGCGCGTCCTGCGCGAGGTACATCTTGCGCAGCTCGCACGATCCATCCCCGTGCCGCATCACGCCGCAGCAGCCGACGAGGCGCCCGGACTCGTCGATCACCGCGTCGAGCTGCCCGCCCCGGCCGGCGTAGCTCGCGACCGGGTCCTCGAGGTCGCGGTCGATGCCCGAGGGATCCGGGGCGAGCCCGTATTCGTCGAGCACCGAACGCACGAGATGCCGGATCGGCACCGCATCCTCGGCGGTGGCGGGACGGATCGCGTAGCCGCGAAAGCCGGCGTTCGACCTCGCCGCGAGCGAGATGGCACCGGTGAGCCGCGCGACGAAATGGCGCGCCGCCGACGCATTCGCGGCGCGTGCGTCGACGGCCGCGGTGTAGACCGTGTCGAGCGCGAGGCCGCGCGGCAGCGGCGCCACGAGCTTGACTCCCGGCGTGGCGAGGATCTCGGTCGCCTGCGTGCAGCCGATCGGGCGACCGTGCGCGCCGGCCATCTCGCGCATCGAGGTGGCGCCGTTCGGGAAGTTGCGTACGCGCGGAGCGACGGCGTCGCGGATCGCGAGCGAGTCGAGCACCTTGGCGAAGTGGATGCCCGCGGTCGCTTTCGCGGGGTCGGGAAAGTAGATCGCATCGGCCGCGAGCAGGGCGGCACGCAGCGACTCGGGATCCTCCACGCGCGGCGCGGGATCGGCGGTGCGCACGGCGATCGAGGTCGCGACCACGCCGAGGTCGGCCGCGGTCCCCGGGATCACCGCGCCCTCGCCGGTGAGCGCCGCGACCTGCGCGTGGGTGAGGATCACGACATCGCAGGCCGGCCCCGCACGCAACTTCTCGAGCATCGCGCCGACCGCGCCGAAGCTTCCCTCGACCGCGGCGCCGGCCTCGCGCGCGACCGCGCCGACGAGCCCCTGGGCCGCGCCGGCGCTCACGAAGCGCAACGCCGCCATGCTGCGCTCAGCGGTCCTGGCGCGCGCCGGAGATCTTCACGATCTTCGCCCACTTCTCGATGTCGCCGCGCAGGAAGTTGCCGAACTCCTCGGGCGACATCGACATCGGTGTCGCGCCCTGCTTCTCCCAGGATGCGCGGATGTCGGGGGAATCGACCGCCTTGCGGATCTCGGCGTTGAGCCGGTCCACGATCGGCTGCGGCGTTCCCTTCGGCGCCATGATGCCGAGCCAGATCACCGCCTCGTAGCCGGGCACGCCGGCCTCGGAGATGGTCGGCACGTTGGGCAGCACCTTCGAGCGCACCTTGCCGGTGGTGCCGAGGGCGCGCACCTTTCCCGCCTCCACGTGGGGCGCCATCGTCGTGATCGCGTCGAACATCATCTGCACCTGGCCGCCGATCACGTCGGTGCGCGCGCCGGAGCTTCCCTTGTACGGCACGTGCACGATGTTCACGCCCGCCATCGCCTTGAAGAGCTCGCCCGCCATGTGGTACGGCGTCCCCGGGCCCGACGACGCGTAGTTCAGCACGCCGGGCTTCGCCTTGGCGAGCGCGATGAGCTCCTTCACGGTCTTCACCGGCACCGACGGATGGACCACCAGGACGAGGTCGGAATAGTTCACCGGCGCGATGGGAACGAAGTCGCGCATCAGCTCGAACGGCTTGTGCGCGATCAGCGTCTCGTTCACGGTGTGGGTGTTCGACATCATGAGGAGCGTGTAGCCGTCGGGATCCGCGTGCTGCGCGACCTCGGTGCCCACGATCGAGCCGCCGCCGGGCTTGTCCTCGACGACGAACGGCTGGTGCATGGAGATCTCGAGCTTCTGCGCGAGCACGCGCGCGAACACGTCGGCCGGGCCGCCCGCGGCGAACGGCACGATGATCTTCACGGGATGGCTCGGGTAGTTGTCCGCGGCCATGGCGGCGCCCGCGAGGAGGGCGGCCACGGCGGCGAGGATCGAGCGAAACATCTTCTCCTCCTTTTTTGCGTATTCGAAGTCGAACTCCGCGAGTCTATCAAAGCGCGGCCGCAACGCCGTTGTGGGAGCGCGCCGACAAGGGCGGCGTCCTTTGCGGACAACAGCGGGAGGCCGAGGCCGATTCCCGGCGCCGCCGCCGCGTCGCAAGCTGGATGGTCATCCATGCAACCGGAGGTGCACGATGGATTCGCGCCTTGCGAAGTCCGGCCTCGCCGCCGCGGCGCTCGCGTTCGGCCTCGCGGCCTGCGCGCATACGTCGGACGACGTCGCATCCGACGCCTCGGCGAAGGCGGCCCTCAGCGATCCCGGTCATGTCGTCACCGGCGGCAGCACCGCCGGCACGTTGAGCGGCGGCGCGGTCGGCGGGATCGTCGGCCACGAGGTCTCGAAGCCCTAGTCCGCGATCGTGCGGCGCCGGCGCAGCGCCGCGAACGCGAAGCCGGTCGGAACGAGGAGCATGCTCGCGCCGACGATGAGCGGCGTCGTCCCCCACGCTTGCGCCGCGCCTCCGGCGAGCGCCACTCCGGCCGACTGCCCCAGGTAGAGACACGCGGCGAATAGCGCCATCCCGGCGCCGCGCCGCTGCGGCGCCATCTGCGTCGCGTTCGTCTGCAGCGTGTTGTGCAGCATGTAGAAGCCGAAGCCCGCGAGCAGGCACCCGAACGGCGCGAAGGCGCGCCACGGCACGAGCGCGACCAGCGCGAGCCCGCCGGCGAGCAGCAGGGTCCCGCCGACGGCGAGGCCGGTCTCGCCCAGGCGCCGCACCGCCGGGCGCACCACCACGGCGAAGCCGAAGCCGCCCAATCCGAACGCGACCACCATGAGCCCCCCGGTCGAAAGCTCCATGCCGCGCGCGAAGTGCAGGTGCGTCGGCACGAACGCGAGTGCGCCGAACACGAGCATGCCTTCGGCGAACACGGTCGCCACCACCACGCGGGCCCACGGTGCCGCGAGAACCCCGGCGACATCGTGGAAGAACCGGCTCGAGGCGGCGCGCGGGGCATGGTCCCGGCGCGCGGCGAACGCGAGCGCGATGCAGGCGAGGGCGAACCAGGCGCCGAGGATCGCGAACGGCCAACGCCAATCGCCGGTTCCCGCCGCGAAGCCGCCGAGCGCGGCGCCGGCGGCCACTCCCAGGATCTGCCCGATGAGGAAGCGGGCGAGCACCGGCTGGCGTTCCTCGTACGGCACCACGTCGCCGATCCACGCCATCGAGAGCGGAATGACGCAGGCGCAGAACCCGCCGGCGGCCGCGCGCGCGACGAGCAGCATGTGGAACCCGGGCGCGGCCAGGCACGCGAAGGTACCGAGCGCGGCGCCGCCCGCGGCCACGGCGATCACGCGCAGCTTGCCGAAGCGATCGCCGAGCGGCCCGAACAGCAGCTGCATCACGCCGTAGGCGACGGCGAACGCGGTGATCGCCGACGAGGCAGCGGCGAGGCCGACGTCGAACTGCACGGCGATGCGCGGCAGCAGCGCGTCGGTCACGCGCGCCGACGCGGCGCTCGCGAAAGCGGCGATCGAAAGGAGGGCGATCGTGGAGTTGAGGGGCAAGGCGCGCGCGCTCGAGGCGCCTGCGCGCCGGACGAAAGCGCGAAGCCTACACCGAGCGCGCGCTCCGCGTCCCCAACGCATGCGCACCGGGGCGCTACTGCAGCTCGCTACCTCATGCGCACTTGCGGGTGCGCTGCGATGCGATGCGTGCCGCCGGTCCCGGCGGCGCGTAGAGGGGATTGAGCCAGGCGACGAGCGCGGCGTGTCCCGGATGCCCCGCGCAAGGCAGGAAGTCGCGCAGGATGCCGCAGCATTGGAAGCCCTGCGTGAGGTGGAAGCGCAGCACCGGCTCCTCGAGCTCGCCCCAGATCGCGCGCTTCACGTACAGCTCGGGCGCCATCGCATCCTCGCGATAACCCGGCAGCGGCAGGGCCGCGGCGATGCGGCGCAGGTTGAGGCGCCGGCAAAGGCGGCGGCGTGCGAGGTGCAGCGCACGGCCGATGCCGAAGCCGCGCCGCGAGAAATCCGCGACCACGTCGAACGCGAAGAGCGTGCGTCCCTGCGGATCGTGGGTGAGGAAGGTGCCTTCGCCCGTGAGCCCGGACCAGCTCGGCTCCGACGGGTAATCCTCCCAGCCGACGATCATCGAGCTTCCGGCGCCGGCGATGAGCCCGTCGCATTCGGCGACCCATTGCCCTTCCGGAAACACCTGGCGCCGGCTCTCGAACTGGCGCAGCGTGATCGGCGGCGGCCCGGTGTGCTCATCGCGTTGCAGCGCGCGCACCGCGGCGAAGTCCTCGACACGCGCCGGGCGCACGCGGATGCTGCCGGATCCCGGCACCGGCGCGACGCGCCACACGTCGGCGATGGTGACCGGCCCGCGGCGTGGAAAGAGCTGGATCGAGCCCAAGGAGCTTCCGTCAGGCGGTCTTGCGGAAGGAGGTCTCGGTGCACTGCGGGCATGGCGGAAGGACGGTCGTGCGCATGGTGCGGATGGTCCATCCGCATCCCGAGCACGTGAGGGTGCCCGCCGTGGTGATGTCGCCGGTGCGGAACGTCATCTGCGGGTGGTCGCGTTGCAGCAGGTCGCGCCGCAGGTACTCGCGCAGCCGCTGGGCGTTGTCCGCGGTGAATTCGCCCGCGGCGACCAGCGTGTTGCATGCGGCGTCGAGCGCGCTCTCGAATGCGCTCGCGGTCGTCTCGCCGGCCTTCGTGAAGACCGCATGGAACGTGTCGAGCAGGCGGTCGAACAGCAGCTCCGGCGTGCCGTGCGCGAGCGCGCCGCCTTCCGCGGCGAACGGCGAGGGCCGCATCGCGCGCGAGCGCGGCCCCACGCGTTTGCGTCCGAGGTGAGTGCGAATCGCGCCACGGTTGCGCGGACGCTGTGGATTTCCGTTGTTGCCCGTGGGAGTGGAGGAGTGGCTCATGGCGTCGAGCTCCTGTTCGCGGTCGTCGAGCGCGCCCGGAAAGGCCCGGCGGGGCGTTGCGCGGCTCGCAGGGTGCGACCGCCGGGACGCGCGCGGAGTTCCGGCGGCGGCGTCTTTGCGCGATGCGGGCGTCGTGCGAGCGCGACAATTCGTGTAGGAATGCGCAAGCGGCCCGAGCGCGGGAGAAATCTATTGACGCCTCGATTGCTGCATGGCAGCATTCGCCCCATCGAGGTTTGCCCGAGAGCGTGAGTGTTTCCGAGATGACGACTCCCTTCAATCGACTGCCGATCCAGGCGCATCGCGCGCTCGGCTCCCCCATGCCGTGGGATGCCGACTGCCGCGTGGCCAAGGTACGGCCACTCTCCGGGAGAACGACGGAATAAACCTCATCATCGCCAGCGAGGAATTCCCCGCGAAGCCCGGAGAGTTGAAAAACCTCCGGGCTTCGTGCTTTCGGGACCCGGCAACGAAATGAAAAAGAACGGTGCTGACGATGAACGCGACATTCTGGATGCCCGCCTGGCGGCCGTTGCAGCCGGCGAGGAAGTTGAAGCTGAGGAACCGGCAGCGCGGCATCGCGCTGTACGGCACGCAAGTGCCGCCCGGCATGCCGGCGCGGATCGCGAACGCGCACGCGCGCTTCGAGCAGGACGCGCGCCAGGCGTTGCGCGAGTGGTTGATGCTGTAACCGGCAACTTCGCGGGCTGTGCGCGGCCCGCCTAACGAGGATTTCGGGTTGCCGCCCGGCCCGCGCGAAGCGACGCCGCAGCGCGGTGGACGGGTTCGATGACGGAGCCGCCGGCCTTCGGGCCGGCGGCGAGTCAGACCTTGAACTTCGCCGCCAGTCGCTCCGTCTCGCGCGCGAGGATCATCGCGTCGAGCCCGACCGCGGTGAAGATCGTGCCCCACTCCATGTAACGGCGCGCCGAGGCGTCGTCGGTGGCGAGGATGCCCGAGGCCTTGCCGCACCGGCCGATGCGTGCGAGCGCGTCGCGGATCGCCGCCTGCACTTCGGCATGCTGCTGCTCGCCCGGATGGCCGAGGCCGGCCGCAAGATCCGCCGGACCGATGAATACACCGTCGACACCTTCGCAGCGCGCGATCGCCTCGAGGTTGTCGAGCCCGAGCTTGGTCTCGACCTGCACGAGCACGCACAGCTCCTCGTGCGCGCGCTTCGCGTAGTCGGCGACGCGGCCGAAGCGCGTGGCGCGCGTCATCCCGGCGACGCCACGCACGCCGAGCGGCGGAAAGCGCGTCGCGGAGACCGCCGCCTGCGCTTCCTCTTCGGTCTGCACGTACGGCACCAGCAGCGTCTGCGCGCCGATGTCGAGATGGCGCTTGATGAGCACCGTGTCGTTCCACGCCGGCCGCACCACCGCGCACACCGGAGAAGCGGCGACCGCCTGCAGCTGCGCCATCGTGCCGTCCACCTCGTTCGGCGAGTGCTCGGTGTCGATCAGCAGCCAGTCGAAGCCCGAGCCCGCGACGATCTCCGCGCTGTACGCGCTCGCGAGCGAAACCCACAGGCCGACCTGCTGCCGGCGCGCCATCAACGACCGCTTGAAATTGTTCGCGGGAAGTTCCATGCTGGATTCTCTCGGGTGGCGCGTTTGCCAAGGTTGTAAGCGCATACTAGCGCACCGGGGGAATTTTGATCGACGTAGGAAATGTCTGATAGGCATCTTCCGGAGGGATGACCCACACTCATCCTGGAGATCACCTGAAGGAGCGGCCATGACACACGAGTACGATTTCGAGATGGTCAAGCGCGCGTATGCCGAAATGGCGCGCCGCGCCCGGGAGAAGGACGAGATCCGACGCATGCCCCGCAACGGGATGCCCGTGCCGCCGGTCACCGCGGAGCAGGAAGCCGCAAGCCGCCAGCCCTACCCGGCCTGATCGCCCCCGCATTCGCGAAGAACCCCGCCGTCCGGCGGGGTTTTTGTTTGTGCGGACGCCACGGGAGAACGGCGTTTCGCGCCGGAAGTCAGTCCTGGTGGAGATCGCATGGATCGCTTCCGAGCCCGTTTCCTCATCCTCGCCGCCGCGACCGCGCTCCTCGCGCTCGTTTCGCTCGCGGCGAACGCCGACATCGCGGCGGCTCCCGTCTCGCGCGGCGCCGAGCTGCGCGCGCGCTTCGACGCGATGCGCGCCTCGCTGCGGGACAACGGCTTCGGCCGGCCGCTCGCGCTCGAATCGCGCGAGCAGGACCATCGCGTCGAGGGCGAGGTGTATGCGCTCGTGGAGCATCCGTTCGGCGAGGTGGAGCGCGCATTGCACGAGGCATCGCAGTGGTGCGACGTGCTGGTGCTGCCCTTCAACGTCAAGCATTGCGAGGCGGAGGACGCATCGCGGCACTCGCGCCTGACGCTCTTCATCGCGAAGCACAAACGCTCGACGCCGGACGACACCTACCGGATCGATTTCCGCTTCCACGCCGAGGCATCGGGTGACGATTTCCTGCGCATCGCGCTCGCCGCGCCCTCGGGACCGTTCGGCACGCACGACTACCGGATCGTGCTCGAGGCGGCTCCGGCGCAATCCGGGCGCACCGTGCTCCACCTCGCGTATTCATACGGCTACGGCCTCGCCTCGCAGATGGCGATGCAGCTCTACCTCTCGACGGCCGGGGCGGACAACGTCGGCTTCACCGTGACCGGACATGACGGCGATGGAAAACCCGAGTACGTGCGCGGCATGCGCGGCGTGATGGAGCGCAACACGATGCGCTATTTCCTCGCCCTCGAGGCGTACCTCGACTCGCTCGCCGCGCCGCCGGATGCCCGTGAGGACGCGCGCCTGCGCGACTGGTTCGAGGCGGCCGACCGCTATCCCCGGCAACTGCACGAGATGAGCCTGGCGGAATACGTGGCGATGAAGCAGCGCGACCTGCATTGGCGGCAGGGCGCGCGCGGCGTGGCGCAGGGATCGTGACCGCACGAAGGCCGCGCCAGCGCACGGGCCGAATGCGAAGCGCCGTGGTGCAGGGCGCCTTCCAGCGGCGCCTCCTCAGCGGATCAACCGCGCCCCACGAACGGCATCTTCGTCGCCATGATGGTCATGAACTGCACGTTCGCGTCGAGCGGCAGGCTCGCCATGTAGACGACGGCGCTCGCGACGTGCGCGACGTCCATGCGCGGCTCGACCGCCATCTCGCCGCTCGCCTGCATCACGCCTTTGGTCATGCGATCGGTCATCTCGGTCGCCGCGTTGCCGATGTCGATCTGGCAGCAGGCGATGTCGTCCTTGCGCCCGTCGAGGGCGATCGTCTTCGTGATGCCGGTGACGCCGTGCTTGGTCGCCGTATAGGCGACCGACATCGGCCGCGGCGCATGCGCCGAGATCGAGCCGTTGTTGATGATGCGCCCGCCTTTCGGCGATTGCGCCTTCATCGCGCGGATCGCTTCCTGGCAGCACAGGAACGTGCCGGTGAGGTTGGCGGCGACGACCGCCTGCCACTTGTCGAACGGCAGGTCCTCCATCGGCATCGCCGGCGCGCCCATTCCCGCGTTGTTGAAGAGGAGGTCGAGGCGACCGAAGCGCGCCTTGGTCGCGGCGAAGAGGTTCTTCACCGAATCCGGCTGGCCCACGTCGGTCGCGATCGCGAGCGCGCGTTCGCCCGCGCCGGAATCCGCGACCGCCTGGTCGAGCACCTCCTGGCGCCGTCCGGCGAGAGCGACGCACCAGCCTTCCTTCAGCAATGCGAGCGCCGCCGCCTTGCCGATGCCGGTGCCCGCTCCCGTCACCACGGCGACCCTGGTCATCGCGCTTCCTCTTGCGGCCGGCGTCACTGCACCGCGGCGAGCGCCTTGCGCAGGCTCGAGACCATTCGGTCGATCTCCGCTTCCTCGACGATGAGCGCGGGGGCGAGCGCGAGGATGTCGCCGGTCTGCCGCACCAGCACGCCGTCGGCGAAGCACTTGAGGAACACGTCGTAGCCGCGCGCGCCGGGCGATCCGCCGCGCGGCGCGACCTCGACCGCGCCGACCATCCCATGGTTGCGAATGTCGATCACGTGGGGCGATCCACGCAGCGAGTGCACCGCCGCCTCGAGCTTCGGCGCCATGCGGGCCGCGCGTGCGAAGAGGTCTTCCTCCTCGTAGAGCTGCAGCGTCGCGAGCCCGGCCGCGCTCGCGAGCACGTGCCCGGAGTACGTGTAGCCGTGGGAGAGCTCGATCGCGGCCGGCGGGCCCGACATGAACGCGTGGTGGATCTCGCCCGAGACGATCACGCCACCCATCGGCACGGTGCCGGAGGTGACGCCCTTCGCGAACGTGATCATGTCGGGCTCGACACCGAAGACCTCGGACCCGAACGCCGCGCCCAGGCGGCCGAAGGCGGTGATCACCTCGTCGAAGATGAGCAGGATGCCGTGCTTCCGGGTGATCTCGCGCAGCCGCTTGAGGTAACCCTTCGGCGGCACCAGCAGGCCGGTCGAGCCGGCGGCGGGCTCGACGATCACCGCCGCGATGGTCGAGGCGTCGTGCAGCGCGACCAGCTTCTCGAGCTCGTCGGCGAGGTGCGCGCCCCATTCCGGCTCGCCGCGCGAGAACGCGTTGTGCTCGAGGTCGTGGGTGTGCGGAAGATGGTCCACCCCGGCGAGCAGCGTGCCGAACATCTTGCGGTTGGAGGAAATGCCGCCGACCGCGATGCCGCCGAAGCCCACGCCGTGGTAGCCGCGCTCGCGCCCGATGAGGCGCGTGCGCGCGCCCTCGCCGCGCACGCGATGGTAGGCGAGCGCGATCTTGAGCGCGCTGTCGACCGCTTCCGATCCGGAGTTGCAGAAGAACACGTGGTCGAGCCGCGCGGGCGCGAGCGCCGCGATGCGATTGGCGAGCTCGAAGGCGAGCGGATGGCCCATCTGGAACGGCGGCGAGTAGTCCATCGTCGCCGCCTGCTTCTGGATCGCCTCGACGATCGGCTTGCGGCAATGGCCGGCGTTGCAGCACCAGAGGCCGGAGAAGCCGTCGAGGATGCGCCGGCCGTCGTCGGTCGTGTAGTACATGCCCTCGGCGCGCACCAGCATGCGCGGAGCGGCCTTGAACTGGCGGTTCGCCGTGAACGGCATCCAGTAGGCCTCGAGCTCGGGACGCGCGAGAGAAGGAGCATCGGAAAGGAGTGTCATGGCGGTTCCCCGGAGAGACCGACAATGTACCTCAGCGCGCCGATTCGCGCGGAAGGCACGCCGTCCTTGTCGGAGAGTTCCGACGGCGAATGCGGAGACGGTCCGGCAGAGGCCGCGCGGAACCGCTGGGTACCTTGGTACGGTGACCTGTCCAATGGAGAAACCATCATGCCGAGACCGAAGCTCGTGCTGGCGTCGCTCGCCGCGACCGCCGCGTTCGCCGCGATCCCGATTCCCGCTTCCGCTGCCGTGGGCGTCTTCCTCGACGTCGCTCCGCCGGCACCGCGCCACGAGGTGATCCCGGCGCCGCGGCGCGGATTCGTATGGGAGCCCGGCTATTGGGACTGGCGCCATGGAAGATACGTGTGGATCGGCGGGCACTGGATCCGCGAGCGCCGCGGAATGTACTGGCATCCTTCGCATTGGGAGCAGCGCGAGGGGCGCTGGGTGCTCGAGCGCGGCGGCTGGCATCGCGAGCGCTGGGAGCCGCGTCGCTATGCGCAGCGCGATCGCGACCATGACGGCGTGCCGAACCGCTACGATCGCGCACCCGACAATCCGTACGTGCGCTGACGCGTATTCGTCACCCTGGTAACAACGGATCATGCATGCGAATGCCGGCGTGAAAAACGTCGGCATTTTTTTGGCTGCGTTCCGTAAATACTTCGCGGGCGGCCGCGTTGTGCCGCGAACCGCGCGACAAAGCGGTGGCACGCCGCTTGCTGCGGGCCTTTCTGCAAGCTTCTACCAACCAATCACAGGAGGCACCCAAATGCGCAAGCTCGCGCCCGTCTTCTTTTCGTCCGTCGTCCTGCTCGCGAGCGGCTCCGCCCTCGCACTCGGCGACATGCACAAGCACAAGAACGCCCCCAACGCGAACGACAACACCTCGCAGACGCTCAACAACAGCTCCAAGTCGGACACCTCCGGGTCGACCTCCGGCAGCGTGGGCACCTCGAGCGGCATGACGGGCTCGTCCTCGTCGAGCACGCCGAGCTCCTCGTCCTCGAGCACCGCGCCGAGCGCGACCTCTTCCGACACCAGCGCGACGAGCGACACGTCGAAGTCCACCGGCCTCGACAATGCGACCTCGCACATGAGCGCCTCCGGCAAGGAGCACGAGAACGCGACCAACACTCCGGCCGAAACGCGCTCCGGCCAGAAGTCGAAATCCGGCGACACGAGCGCCACGGGCTCGAGCGGCGGCGACCAGTCGGCCTCGAGCGACGAGTCCTCCACCAGCAAGAACAAGAAGAAGAGCGGCATGAGCGGTATGGCGTGGCATGGCTATGCCGGCGCGCACCTGGTGCAGACCAACTACAGCGACTCGTCCAGCTCCAAGGCGAAGTCGCCCAACATCGGCGACCGTTGCGACAAGAGCGTGCACGCGACGCTTCCCGCCGACTGCAAGTCGAAGAGCCCGCGCCAGAGCAACGCCGACAACAGTGAGCAGGGCGCGTCCGGTGGAACCGGAGCGGCCGCCGGAGCGGGCACGGGCGGCGCGGCGTCCGGCAGTGCCGGGACGGGCGGAGCGGCGTCGGGTTCGGCGGGCGCGGCCGGTTCGGCCGGTGCCGCCGGTACCAGCGGATCCGCCTCCGGAAGCGCCGGCGCGAGCGGCAGCGCGGGCGGTCCGGGAGCGGGCTCGAGCGGCGCCGCGGGCTCGGCGAAGTAAGCCGCGCGAGTGCCGACGCGCTTCGTCGGCCGGTTCCGACGCGCAGTCGCGTCCCCGGCCGGCAGAGCGCGCCCGGCTTCGCGTCGTATCGTGGTGGCTGCGATACGAACCAGGAGGCATGATCCATGTGGACCCGACGTGTGCTGCTCGCGACGCTGGTCGCCGCGGCCGCCATGTCCCTTCCGCGCCACGCGCCTTCGGCGTGGGGCTCCGCTTTCGCGGCTTCCAACGTCACGGTGAGCTCGCTGCGCTGAGGCGCGCGCGGAACGATCCCGCGACGTTCCCCGATGCCGGCCCCGCGCCGGCATCGTCCTGTGCGGGTTCCCTTTTGGGACGAATGGCGCCATGATGTCGTCTTCATGCGGCTCATCACTTATGCAACGAGCCCGAGCCTCACGCCACGCATCGGCGTTCGGGTCGGACACCGCGTCCTCGACATCGAAACCGCTTCGCGCGTGGACGGAGAACCGCTTCCGAGCTCGATGAAGGCGCTGCTGCGCGAAGGCCGCGGCGCGCTCTCGCGCGTGCAGGCGCTCGCGCGCAAGGCGCAGTCGGACGCGGGCCGTTTCGCCGCCGCGCTCGTCGAGGAGCGCGCGATCCGCTTCCTGCCTCCGGTGCCGGATCCGGAAAACCTGCTCTGCGTCGGGAAGAGCGATCGCGCCGCGGCGGATCAGCCGCTCGCGAAGGAAACGTCGCGCGGTGCGAACGGTGCCTCGAAGATCAACGCCTGCCTGGTGGGCCACGACACGAAGGTCGCGATTCCGGCCGCGGCGAAGCACGTCGGCTGCGAGCCCGAGCTCGTGTTCGTGATCGGCAGGCGCGCGCTGGGCGTGAAGCGCGAGGAGGCGATGGACTATGCGGTCGGCGTCACGATCCTCAGCGACCTCGCGGACCGCGACCTGCGGAAGCGCGAGCCGGCCGCGAACGACGCGCCGGGCTTCGCCCCGCTGGGACCGGAGATCGTCACCATGGACGAGATCGAAGATCCCTACGACCTGTGGCTCACGTGCTCCGTCAATGGCGAGCAGCGCATGCGCGTGAGCACCGGCGAGCAGATCGCGAAGCTTCCCGCGCTCCTCGAGCATTTCTCGCGCACCAATCCGCTCGAGCCCGGCGACATGTTCTCGACCGGCGCCGCACGCGGGGCCGCGCTCGGCGGCCCCGATGCGAAGGAGCTCTTCCTCAAGCCGGGCGACGTCGTCGAGTGCTCGATCGAAGGCGTCACCACGCTGCGTACGCTCATCGTCGCAGCCAATCCATAGCAACCGGCGGCGAGAAGTTGTCAGCAGCGGCCGACCGGAGAATCGGGGGTCGGCTGGCAGTTGCGCCGCGAACCGGGCGGTAACGTGTCCTTGTACCCTGCTTTCCGTGCGAGGACACCATGCGCCCCATCCAGCGCCTCATTCACGCCGGCTTCGCCATGGCGGCGATCGCCAGCGCGTCGGTGCCCGCGCTCGCCTGGACCGTGTGGCCCGACGTCGACTTCGAGTGGTACGCGAACGCGGGCCGTGCGCCGGTGGCGGCGTCCACCGTGGAACCGAGCGCCGCGGCGCCGGCGGGCGAGCTGCGCATGTCCGGCGCGTGGGAGGGATATCCGGTGAACGGCGAACCGTCCTCCGACGTGCAGCGCCAGCGCGTGATCGAGGAGGGATCGAGCTACTCGACCACCGATCGCGTGATCCGCGATCGCGAGGGCAAGGCGATCCCGACCTCGCCCGATGCGTATCCCGTGGACCGCGACACGCGATAGCGCGACCGATTTCCTGACCTGCTCTTGGCCGGCGCGAGATATCCCGCCGGCATTTTTTTGCCCGCACGAAGCGCATCGCGCCGCGATCGATCGCCCGCGTCGGGAGCGCGGGCCGAAGTGATATGCTTCGCCTCTGCGTCTCGCATCACCTCGCAAGAATCCCATGGCCCAGTACGTCTACACGATGATCCGCGTGGGGAAGACCGTTCCCCCGAAGCGGCAGATCCTCAAGAACATCTCGCTCTCGTTCTACCCGGGCGCGAAGATCGGCCTGCTGGGCCTCAACGGAGCCGGCAAGTCGACGGTGCTCAAGATCATGGCGGGCCTCGACAAGGACTACGAGGGCGAGGCGGCGTCGATGCCCGGCATCCGCATCGGCTACCTTCCGCAGGAGCCGCAGCTCACGCCGGGCCACACGGTGCGCGACGCGGTGGAAGAGGGCCTGGGCGAGGTGTTCGCCGCGAAGAAGCGGCTCGACCAGGTGTACGCCGCGTACGCCGAGCCCGACGCCGACTTCGACAAGCTCGCCGCGGAGCAGGAGAGGCTCGAGAAGCTGCTCGCCTCCGCGGATTCCTCGACGCTCGACACGCAGCTCGAGATCGCGGCCGACGCGCTGCGGCTTCCGCCCTGGGAGCAGCAGGTCGACGTGCTCTCCGGCGGCGAGAAGCGCCGCATCGCGCTCTGCCGGCTGCTGCTCTCGAAGCCCGACATGCTGCTCCTGGACGAGCCCACCAACCACCTCGACGCGGAGAGCGTCGAGTGGCTCGAGCAGTTCCTGCAGCGCTTCTCCGGCACGGTCGTCGCCGTCACGCACGACCGCTACTTTCTCGACAACGCCGCCGAATGGATCCTCGAGCTCGATCGCGGCTCGGGCATCCCGTACAAGGGCAACTATTCCGAGTGGCTCGAGCAGAAGCGCGAGCGCCTGCAGCGCGAGGAATCGAGCGAGACCGCGCGCCAGAAGGCGATCAAGAAGGAGCTCGAATGGGTGCGGCGCAACGCCAAGGGGCAGCAGACCAAGAACACCGCGCGCCTCAAGCGCTTCGAGGAGCTCAACGACTACGAGTACCAGAAGAGGAACGAGACCGCCGAGATCTTCATCCCGGTCGCCGAGCGCCTCGGCAACGAGGTGATCGAGTTCGAGAACGTGTCGAAGGGCTACGGAGAGCGCCTGCTCATCGACAACCTCTCGTTCAAGGTGCCGCCGGGCGCGATCGTCGGGATCATCGGCCCGAACGGCGTCGGCAAATCGACCCTCTTCCGCATGATCACCGGCAAGGAGAAGCCCGACTCCGGCACGGTGAAGATCGGCCACACCGTGCAGCTCTCCTTCGTCGACCAGACGCGCAAGCTCCCCGACAAGAAGAACGTCTGGGAGGCGGTCTCGAACGGCCAGGACATCCTCGCCATCGGCAAGTTCGAGATCCAGTCGCGCGCCTACCTCGGCCGCTTCAACTTCAGGGGACAGGACCAGCAGAAGCTGGTCGGCAACCTCTCGGGCGGCGAGCGCGGGCGCCTGCACCTCGCGAAGACCCTGCTCGCGGGCGGCAACGTGCTGCTCCTCGACGAGCCGTCGAACGACCTCGACGTGGAAACGCTGCGCGCCCTCGAGGACGCGCTGCAGGAGTTCGCGGGAACCGTGATGGTGATCTCGCACGATCGCTGGTTCCTCGACCGCATCTGCACGCACATCCTCGCCGCCGAGGGCGACTCGCAGTGGTACTTCTACCAGGGCAACTACCACGAGTACGAGGAAAACAAGCTGGAGCGGCTGGGCGAGGAGGCGGCGCAGCCGCACCGCCTGCGATTCAAATCGCTCAAGTAGAAAAAGGCGTCAGATCCCTTTTTCGCGGCGGGTGGTCGCGTATTCGCGTCGGGAAAAGGGATCTGACCCCTTTTTCGTTCAGCGCGAGAGGATCGGGTCTTTTCCCCGGACGATGCGCCGCGCGCGCTCGAGCATCTCGTCCTCGGCTGCCGGATCGGACGCGTGCGCGAGCTCGAGGTCGGCCTGGTGGGAGCCGTGCCGCAGCGCGTACGCGCGCGTGAATTCCGCGCCGAGGAAGAACACCTGCGCCGAGTAGTAGACCCAGGCGACGAGCGCAAGCACCGCGCCGGCCGCGCCGAACATCGAGGCGAGCGCGGTGCGGCCGAGATAGTGCCCTATCAGGAACTTGCCGACCCAGAAGAGCGCGGAGGTCACCATCGCGCCCACCCACACGTCGCCCCAGGCGATCTTCGCGCTCGGCAGCATCTTGAAGATCATCGCGAAGAGGCCGGTGATCACGAGGAACGAGCCGCCGAACTCGAGCGCGCGGATGGTCTCGAGCCGCCCGTCGAACAGTTGCTCGCCGAGCGCCGAGATGAGCGCGCTCACCAGGAGCGAGGCGAGGAGCAGGAAGCCCACCGCGATCACCATGAGGATCGAGAGCAGGCGCTTGCGCAGCACCGGCAGGAATCCCTTGGGCCGATTCGCGTGCGTGCGCCAGATCTTGTCCAGGTCCGTCTTCAGCTCGTTGAATACCGTCGCCGCGCCGACGAGGATCGCGATCGAGGCGATCGCGGTGGGAAAGACATGGCTGTGGTTGCTGGTCGCCTGCAGCAGGAACTTCACCGCCGCGGCGATGCGCCGGCCCAGGACGTCGGAGAACTGCGCGAGGATCAGGTGCTGCGCCTGATCGCGGCCCAGGACGGCGCCGGCGATGGTGATCGCGACGAGCAGCAGCGGCGCCATGGAGAAGAGCGTGTAGAACGCGAGCGCGGCGCCCATGCTGCCGGCGCCGTCGTCGAGCCAACCCTGCACCGAGCGCTTGGCGAGCCGCCCGCCGTCGCCGAGGAAGGACATCGAGTCACGGGGACGGCGGCGGTGCGAGCGCCGGGTCCCCGCCTTTCACGATGCGGCGTGCGCGCGCGACCATCGCCTCGTCCGCGCGCGCGAAGTCGGAGTTCGCCGCGTCCATCGGCACGCGATGCGAGCCGGAGCTCACCGCGTACTCGTGCGTGAACTCGGCGCCGTAGAAGAAGATCTGCGCCGAGTAGTAGACCCAGATGATCACGACGACCAGCGTGCCGGCCGCGCCGTACGAGGAGGCGACCGCGCTGCGGCCGAGGTACAGGCCGATGAGGTACTTGCCGACCCAGAACAGCACCGCCGTCACGAACGAGCCCAGCCAGACGTCGCGCCAGTCGATGCGCACGCTCGGAAGGACCTTGAACACCAGCGCGAAGAGCCCGGTGGTGACCGCGACCGAGGCGAGGAACTCGACGGCGCGCATCAGCGTGGCGCTCACGGCGAGGAGGCCGCCGACGTAGGAGAGGCCGGCGCTCACCACGAGCGAGACGAGCAGCAGGAATCCGATCGCCACCACCATGCCGAAGGACAGGAAGCGCGCGTGCAGCATGCCGAAGATGCCGGAGCTCTTCTTCGCGCGGCAATGCCAGATGCGGTCGAGGTCCTGGCGCAGCTCCGCGAAGACGGTGGTCGCGCCGACCGCGAGGGTGGCGAGGCTCGCGACGGTGGCGACCAACCCGTCCTTCTGCGTCGAGGTCGCGTCGAGCACCGACTTCACGCCCTGCGCTCCGGTCTCGCCGAGGAGTCCCGAGAGCTCGGTGAGGAGGAGCTGCTGCGCGCGGTCGTGCCCGATCACGAATCCCGCGATGGCGATCGCGAGCACCAGGATCGGGGCGAGCGAGAACAGCGTGTAGAACGCGAGCGCGGCGCCCATGCTCGAGGCGTTGTCCGCGACCCAGGACCGGAACGCGCTCGCGAAGAGGCGTCCGAAGGACTTGAAGTGCGCCATGGTGGGTTTTCGAGGAATGGGGACGCCGCAAGGTTCCGTGCATCGGGGAGCGTCCGTTCGAGTCCTACGCCGATCTCAGGACGCTCCGACACCGGGCGGCGCGCGCGACCGTTACAGTCTCTCGTCTACCGATCCTTTCGCCGAGCGCCGCACCGATGGAGCAACAGCCCTTCTTCGCCGATGTCGACCTGCCGTTCCACGTCTGGGTGCGCGAGGGCCGGCGCTGGGTGCTGCGCGACGCGGCACCGCGCGTGCAGCACGATGGCGTGCGCTCCGCGGCCAACGACCCGGAGCACGGCACGGGCGACCCGCCGGCCGCTCGCTGACCGCGTCACGCCGCGCGCGCGCGCCCTTGCGCATCGGCGCGATGGATCTGCGAGATGCGCAGCGACGCGTGCAGGAAGTGGTGCAGGACTTCGTGGCGCAGGTCCTCGTCGACCAGCATGTCGCCCTCGCGCTGGCGTTGCGACAAGCGGTACGTCCAGTACTCGACGTCGTCCTCGGCCTTCACGCGCAGCGCCCGGCACGCGTCCGGAAGCCGCATCAGCACCGAGGGGCTGAGCGAAGCGATGTAGTCGCGCAGCAGCCGCAGCACCTCGTCGACCGAGTCGGCGATCTCGATGCGGCAATGCCATCCCGGATCATTGCGTTCGAAGCCCCGGGTCCGGTCCACGGTCGCGTCCATCCGATCCTCCAACCGTCGCAGTACCGACCATCCTGCGACGCTGCGAGCCACGCCGCCATCAGTCGAACGGCAGCGGGCTGTAGGTCTCGCCCTACGGTACGCGCCGCCGTTCCTACGACGGGAACCGCGCGCGACCGACACCTTTGTAGCTCGGGTGGGTTTACATTGGGCGCCAACAATCGCGAAAACGGACGGCGTACATGGAATCCCGACATCACGAGGAGGTTGCCGCCGGCGGCGGGGTGCCGATCGCGCCGCCGCCGGTCGTGCGCGAGTCGGTGCCGGACGCGCGCCCGGGCCACGCGTGGATCAGCGGCTACTGGGACTGGAGGAACGGCCATCACGTGTGGGTCTCCGGTTACTGGGCGCGCGCACGCAATGGCTGCCACTGGCGGCGCCATCGCTGGATCCTGCGCGAAGGCCGCTGGTACCTCGAGGGCGGAGGCTGGATCGTCGACGAGCGCGGCGAGGCGCGCCTCGCTTGCGGCGAGGCGCAGTGAGGCGGCGATGACCTTGCGCGGCTACCCGATCGGTTCCGCGGCCCGCCGGGCCGTTCCTCCACGCGCGAAAGGAACCGGCCCCGCTCCTGTCGGCGCCGAAGTTGCACGCCGCGAGGATCGCGCAACGGCGCCGCGCTCGCGCTGATCGTCCGCGACGCGTGTAAGACGGCATCGCCGGTGTGCGTAGGCACGCGCCTACGGCACCGATACAATGGCATCGGCTCATGTCGACCGCCGCGAACCCCGCCCACGCCAGCGTCGCGATGCTGCGCATCGCGCGTTTCTCCGCGCGTTCCGTGGCGGAGCAGGCGGTGCTCAAGGAAGACCTGGAATCGCGCGCACGGGCGGCGCTCGCGCGCGTTCCCGCCGCCGAGCGCGCGGTGCTCGACGTCGACGACGGCCTCGGACTCGTGCTCTTCGGCGATCCGGCGCGCGCGCTCGACGTCGCCGAGTCGCTCGCCGGCGGCACGATGGACCCGCTGCAGGTCGGGCTCAATTACGGGCCGCTCGCGCTCACCTCGAAGGGGGCCGAGGGCCGCGTGTTCGGCGACGGGCTCGCCGCGGCGGCCGCGGCCGCTCGCTTCGCCACCTCGGAGCGGCCGCTCGTCACGCACGATTTCCTGCGCGCGCTGGACGCGTGGGATCCGGTGCGCGCCCAGGGCTTCTCGCCCGCCGGCGACTTCACCGACACGCGCGTGCGGCTGCATTCGCTCTTCGCCGCGGACCCGGGCAGGATCTCCGCGCAACGCCGGCGCGCCGCACGCATCACGGGGCTGGGTGTCGTGGCACTCTTCCTCGCGGGCATCGCCATCCGCCTCGCGCATCACCTGCTCGTTCCGCCGGATCCGGCCACCGTCGCGCTTTCGATCCGGCCGCGCGCCGAGGTCTTCGTCGACGGCGTGGCGCGCGGGCGCACGCCGCCGCTCGCGCAGCTGCAGCTTTCTCCCGGCAAGCACGTGGTCACGATCCGCCATCCGGGATTCGCGCCCTACGAAGTGCGGCTCGACCTGAAGCCCGGCGAGCGCGCCGCGGTGAGCCACAACTTCCAGGCGCCGCGGCAGGAATCCAGGGGCGGCTTCTGGCGCGACCTGCGCCGCCGCTTCGGGGGCTCGTGATGGCGGCGACCGACACGCCGCTGCAGTTCGGCCGTTTCCGCGTGCTCGGCGAGCTGGGGCGCGGTGCGATGGGGGTCGTCTATCGCGCCGAGGACACCACGCTCGGGCGCATCGTGGCGATCAAGACCATCGCGCTCGCGGGGGCGAGCCGCGCGGAGCGCGACCAGCACGAGGCGCGCTTCCTGCAGGAGGCGCGCGCGGCCGGGCGGATCAGCCACCCGGCGGTGATCACGATCTACGAGATGGGCCGCGAGGGCGACGTCGCATTCATCGCGATGGAGCTGCTCGACGGCGTGGACCTGCGCGCGCTCATCCGCGACGCGAGCCTCGCGCCCTCGCAGGCGTTGACGATCGCCGCGAGCGTCGCCGAGGGGCTCGCCGTCGCGCACGCGCAGGGCATCGTGCACCGCGACGTGAAGCCGGGCAACATCATGGTGCTCCCCGACGGCCGCGTGAAGATCATGGACTTCGGCATCGCGCGCCCGCTCGAGCCCACGGTGAAGACGCAGACCGGCTTGCTGCTCGGCTCGCCGCAGTACATGTCGCCCGAGCAGATCGTGGGCCAGCCGTTCGACCACCGCGCCGACATCTTCTCGCTCGGACTCGTGCTCTACGAGATGCTCACGGGCTCGCGCCCGTTCGCCGGCGAGGACCTGGGCGAGCTCACGTTCAAGGTCGCCAACCTGGCGGCGACGCCGCCCAGCCACATCGTGCGCTCGCTGCCGCAGGTGGTGGACCTCATCGTCGCGCGCGCGCTCAAGAAGAAGCCGGACGAGCGCTACCAGGGCGCGGCCGAGCTCGCGAACGACCTGTGGGCCGCGATCCCGGAGGTGAAGGCGGCGGAGGCCGCGCGTGCCGGCGGGCAAGAATCGACCACGCTCCCGCTCGGAGCGCTCGCCGCGGAGGCCGCCGGCGACGCGCGCCCGCTCGCCGCGCGCGAGGATTCGATCGAGCTGCGCGCCTCGCCGCGCTTCGATTCGGCCGGGGCGCTCGCGCGCCTTCCGGTGATCTCCGCGGAGGGCGAGCTCGCGCGCACGCACACCGACGTGGCGCCCAAGCCGCGCAACGTCTTCGTGCGCCGCATCGACCCGCTCCTCGCCACGCAGCTCGCGATCCTCGCCGTCGCCGCGCTCGCCGCGGCCGCCATCGCCCTCGGTTGACTTCGCGCCCGGAGCGGCAGAGGATCACCCGCTCCGCAGTCCCACGTCCGAGGAGGATTCCATGCGCCGCCAATGGATCGCCCGTGCCGCCGCGGGCTTCGCTTCCTGCGCCGCTCTCGCCGCCTTCGCCGGCCCGCCCGCCGCGGGAATTTCTTTCGTCGAGACGCAACGCTTCGCCACCCTTCCGGACAACGTACGCTTTCCCGAGGGAATCGCCGCCGATCCGGCGACCGGCGACATCTTCGTCGCGACGTTCGACTTCGGGCCGGTGTCGAACAAGCTGGTGCGCCTCGATCGCAACGGCCATGTGAGCGCGATGCTCGACTTCGGCGGCTCGCCGCTCCTCGGCCTCGAATACCTCGGCGGCAAGGTGTACGTGCTCAACTTCGGCGCGGGGACCGTGCAGCGCGTGGACGCGGACTTCACCGCCTCGTCGGTGCCGGAAACGCTCGCCACGCTTCCGGTGGTCGGCAGTCCCGGCTCGCGCATGGAAGACAATCCCGACACCAGCCAGGACACGGTGATCTTCGGCTCGACCGGCAAGCAGGCGCCCAACGGCATCGTGTTCGACCACGACGGCAACGCCTACGTCTCCGATTCGTTCCAGGGCGCGATCTTCGAGATCCCGCACGCGACGACCTGCTCGGCGCCGTGCGCGATCGTCACGTTCTCGCACGATCCGCTGCTCGCGACGGCGGGCACGCCGCCCTTCGGCGCGAACGGCCTCGCGTTCTCGCCCGACGAGGGCACGATGTACATCGCGAACACCGGCGACCACCGCGTGCTCGCGATGGACATGACGTCGGCCGCGCATCCGATCAGCGTGTACTCGATCAGCCTCTTCGGAGCCGACGGCCTGCTGATGAACAACGGCACGCTTTGGGTCGCGACGAACCAGGCCGACCAGGTGGTCGCGCTCGATTCGAACGGGCGCATCGCGGTGAAGGCGGGCGAGTTCCTCGGCGTGGGCGCCGACGGCACGCCGCGCGGGCTGCTGTTCCCCGCGAGCCTCGTCGCGGTGAACGGGTTCATGTACGTGACGAACCTCGCCCTTCCGCTCACCAACCCGCCGCCCGCGCGCCTCGCGGCCGACGAGCCGGAGGATTTCGTGAAGCACTGGACGATTTCGCGCTTCCGCATCCCGCACTGAGGATTGTGCGCGCCTGCCGACGCGAGATGGGGGAAATGTCCTACCGGAGGATGCGGGTTTCCGGCTGGCGGCCTCGGCACCGAGGGTCTAGATTCGGTCCAGATTCATTCGCAACGAGAGCGCAGCCATGAAGCCGAAGGCCCGAGTGGAACCCCGCAGGAGCAAGCTTCCCCCCATCCTCGAGATCGACGAGGACGGAATTCCGGTCGCCGACTTCGAGCCGTGGCGCCAGCTGCGTTGGTCGAGCGACGAAGACGCGCCCGGCCTGCAGCTCGACGACTGGCCCTCCGAGCTCGACGACTAACGCACGCGCCGGCACGCGAGAGGCTGCGCGCAGCCGAACGGCGCATGGCCGTTGGCAAACGCATTGCAAGCCCGCCGATCGAATCACGAAACGATCGAGAGGAGCCTCGCCATGCGCAAGCCGTCCCCAGTCCAGTACCTGACCGCGACCCTTTTCGGGCTCGCCGCAACGGCCGTGCACGCGGCGGCGCCCATGGCATCCTCGGCGCCCGGGACCGCGGCCGCATCGCCCGCGCCGGTCGTCACCACGCCGGCACCCTCGATGGCGCCGTCGACCTCGACGTCCTCCACGTCCGCGACGCCGTCGACAACGACGTCCACGTCGTCCAATTCGGTTTCGTCCTCGAGCACGTCGAACGCCGCGACGATGCCCGGCACGACGGTCCCCAACGAGACGCTGCGCAACCAGTCGACCAGCCAGACGAACCAGGCGACGATCGGGCCCACCACCGACGCGGCGTCGTTCGGCCCCGACTCGCCGTTCGTGAACAACACCAATCCGCAGGTCGGGCTTTCGCCGGGACAGACCTCGACCGGAACCGCGGCGGGTAACGAGCCCTCCGGTCTCGAGAACAGCACCACGACCGGCACGTTCACACAGAACGGGACGGCGACCCTCACCGGGATCGCGACCCCGATCGGAGCGGCGAGCACGGTGGTGCCGGCCGGCATCGTCGGAGGCGGCGGTTACGGCGGCGGCGCGGGGACCGCGCTGGGCGGTACGGCGGTCGCGATCTCGCCGGGGCTTCCGGCATCGTCGGGAAGCGCCACGCCGCTCCTCGATCAGGCGACGCGCAACGCCGCACAGCGCGACGAGCGCCGGCGTGCGACCGGCAACGAGCCGCGCATCATCGGCATCGCGCCGCGCACCAACGTGGACCGCACCGACGAGATGCCGGACGACCCGATCATCCGCTACTGATCGCCGGATTGATCGCCGGACGCATGCGGCCGACGCCCGTCGCCCGTCGTCCTACACGCGCCGTCGATTCCGTCCTGCGAAATGATCCGGGCGGACGACGCCGCCCAACGGCGCCGCGTCGAATTGCGCCGTCACCATTCCGGCAAACGACACCATTTCCCGGAATCGCGACGACGACATGTACTCCGAAGAGATCCGATCGATCCTCGCCGAGCACGCGCGCCTGCCGGTGAGCGTGGAGCAGCTCACCGACGACGCCGACCTCTACCAGGCGGGCCTCACTTCGCTCTCCACCGTGAACCTCATGCTCGCGCTCGAGGAGCACTTCGACGTGGAATTCCTCGACCGCATGCTGGGCCGCAAGACCTTCGGCTCGATCCGCGCGCTCGCCGACGCGATCGCGGAGCTGCGCGGGCATTCGAGCGCGCAGCCGCTCACGGAGTGATCCCATGACCAGCATCCTCGCCCGCAGGGCGATCCAACCGGCGGCGCGCGGCTTCGAGCCGATCCTCGCCCGGGTGCAGGCGATCGGCCGCGAGATCGTCGCGCCCAACGCCGACGCGGTCGACCGCGAGGCGCGCTTCCCGCGCGAGGCGTTCGCCGCGCTGCGCGACGAGAAGCTGCTCTCCGCGTACGTTCCCGTGGAGTACGGCGGCATGGGACTCGACGTCGCGCAGGTCGCGACGATCTGCGAGGCGCTCGGCCAGCACTGCGCCTCGACCGCGATGATCTTCGCGATGCACCAGATCCAGGCCGCGTGCGTCGTGCACCATGCGCTCGGCGCCGAGTGGTTCCGCGACTACGCGCGCGAGATCGTCGCGCGCCAGCTGCTGCTCGCATCGGCGACCACCGAGCTCGGCATCGGCGGCGACACGCGCCAGAGCCTGTGCGCGGTGAAGGTCGAGGAGGGCCGCTTCACGCTCGAGAAGCAGGCGCCGGTCATCTCCTACGGCGAGCAGGCCGACGCGATCCTCGTGACCTGCCGGCGCAGCGAGGAGGCGCCGCGCAACGACCAGTTGCAAGTCGTCGTGCGGCGCGAGGATTGCGAGCTCAAGCCGCTCTCGGCCTGGGACACGCTCGGATTCCGCGGCACCTGCAGCCCCGGCTTCGCGCTCAAGTCCGCGGGCGACGCGCGCCAGATCCTTCCCGCGCCCTATGCGGAGATCCACAGCCGCACGCAGCATCCGTTCGCGCACGTCGTGTGGTCCTCGCTCTGGCTGGGCCTCGCGACCGACGCGCTCGCGCGCGCCCGGGCGGCGGTGCGCTCCGAGGCGCGCAAGAATCCCGGCACCACGCCGATCTCGGCGACGCGGCTCGCCGAGGCGGATCTCGTGCTCGACGCGATGCGCGCCTCGGTCCACGGACTGCGCGACGAGTACGCCGCGCGCCTCGCCGAGGCGGACCCGGAGGCGTTCGCTTCCTACGGATTCGTGATCCGCGTGAACAACCTCAAGCTCAACGCCTCGCAGCTGGTGCTCGACGTGGTGTCGCGCGCGATGGTGATCTGCGGCATCGCCGGATACCGGAACGACTCGAAGCTCACGCTGGGCCGCCACCTGCGCGATGCCACCGGCGCGGGCCTGATGGTGAACAACGACCGCATCCTCGGGCAGAACGCGACGATGCAGGTGGCGCTGCGGGAGGGCTGAAGCGATGTGCGTCTATCACGGCGAGCACGCGGACCTCGCGTTTCCCGTCGAGGACCGCTACCGGGAATTCCTCGGCGAGCTGGTCGCGCACGGGCACCTCGTCCCGACCGGCGTCGCCGGCGTGTACGGGCGCGGCGGCGCGTTCGAGCAGGTCATCGAGCGCTTCGATGCGCTGGTCTCGCGGCGCGGCGCCGAGCTCGCCCCCGAGGTGATGCGCTTCCCGCCGATCTTCAACCGCCGGCACTACGAGAAGATCGACCACATCCGCAACTTCCCCGACCTGATGGGCTCGGTGCACACGTTCACCGGCGGCGATCGCGAGCATCGCGAGCTGATCGGCAAGTTCGATCGCGCCGAGGACTGGAGCCGCGACCTCGCGCCCGCCGAGGTGATGATGACGCCGGCGATCTGCTATCCGCTGTATCCCTCCGCGACCGGGACGCTTCCGGCCGGCGGACGGCGCGTGGACCTGCAGGGCTTCGCGTTCCGGCACGAACCCTCGGGCGATCCGGCGCGCATGCAGATCTTCCGCATGCACGAGTTCGTGCGGCTCGGCACTCCCGACGAGGCGCTCGCCCACCGCGACCAGTGGCTCGACATCGGCCAGGATGTCTTCCGCTCGGTCGGCCTCGCGACGCAGCCGGTGGTCGCGAACGATCCCTTCTTCGGCCGCGGCGGCAAGGTGCAGAAGGCGATGCAGCGCGAGCAGAACCTCAAGTACGAGTTCGTGGTGCCGATCTGCTCGGAGGAGAAGCCGACCGCGATCGGCTCGTGCAACTACCACCTCGACCACTTCGGCGTCGCCTTCGACATCCGCACGCACGACGGAGCCGTCGCGCACAGCGCGTGCGTGGGCTTCGGGCTCGAACGCGTGGCGCTCGCGCTCCTCGCCACGCACGGGCTCGACGTGGGCGCGTGGCCGCGCGAGGTACGCGATGTGCTGGCCCTCGCCTGAGTCGCGCCGGCTCGCGATCGCGCCCCTCGATCCGACGACCTACCGGCGCCACGCCGTCCACGGCGAGGATCGCATCTGGGCCGAGACCAACTGCTACACCGATCTCCTGATCGAGCTCGCGCACGGCCTGGGCTTCGAGCCGCTCGCGATGCTCGCCTTCACGCTCGCGATCGACTTCGAGGGCGACCAGTGGACGTTCTTCAAGCCGCCCGCCGCCGACCTGCACGAGCTCTACGGCTTCGACCTGCAGGAGCTCTCGATCTGGCGCCCGCTCGTGGACCATGTGGCCGAGCAGGTGGAAGCGGGAAGGCCGGTGCTGGTCGAGCTCGACTCGTGGTTCCTGCCCGACACGGCCGGCACCGCCTATCGCACGATGCACGCCAAGACCACCGTGGGCGTGAACGAGATCGATCGCGCGCGCGCGCGGCTCGGCTACTTCCACAACGCGGGCTACTTCGCGCTCGAAGGCGACGACTTCCGCGAGGTGTTCCAGCTCGAGGGTCCCGCGCACGAGCGCGTGCTGCCTCCCTACGTCGAGTACGTGAAATGGCGCGCGGGATTCGTGCCGCCGCGCGCGGCGGCGCTCGCGGAAGCCTCGCGGCCGCTCCTGCGCAAGCACCTCGCGCGCGCGCCGCGGGAGAACCCCTTTCCGCGTTTCCGCGCGCGGCTCGAACGCGACCTGGAGTGGCTGATGCGCTCCGACCTCGCGCGATTCCACGCGTACTCGTTCGCCAACCTGCGCCAGTACGGCGCGTGCTTCGAGCTCGCCGAGTCGTACCTGCGCTGGCTCGGCTCGCATGGGATCGAAGGCGTCGAGGAGCCGGCCGCGCGCATGCGCGACATCGCGGAGACCGCCAAGCGCTTCCAGTTCCAGCTCGCGCGTTCGATGGCGCGCGCGAAACCCCTGGACCTCGCGCCGATCGACGCCATGGCCGCGCAATGGTCGGCCGCGATGGACGAGATGCAGTCGCGCTTCGCATGAGGGCCCGCGCCGCATGACGCAGAACGCCGCCCTCCATCGCAGCGTCCGCCTCCTCCACGAAGGCTGGCAGCTCGCGCGCACCGAGCCGGGCGCCTGCACGGATCCGGCACGGCTCGATGCGCTGCGCCTCGATTGGCGGCCGGCGCGCGTGCCCGGGACGGTGGCCTCGTCGCTGCAAGCGGACCTGCGCTCCAGCGCACCGTACGATCGCGACGACTGGTGGTATCGCGTGCGCTTCGCGGTACCCGCGCGCGATCCGCGCGCACGCTGCGCGCTGCGCTTCGCGGGTCTCGCGACGCTCGCCGAGGTGTGGCTCAACGGCGAGCCGCTCGCCTCCTCGCGCAACATGTACCTGCCGTGCGAGGCCGAGGTGACGCGGCGCCTGCGCGACGAGAACGAGCTCGCCATCCGCTTCGCCTCGCTCGAGGCGGCGTGCGCGGCACGCCGGCCGCGCGGGCGCTGGAAGAGCGCCCTGGTGGCGCGCCAGGACCTGCGTTGGTTCCGCACCACGCTCCTCGGCCGCATGCCGGGATGGACGCCGGCGATCGATCCGGTCGGTCCGTGGGGACCGGTGTCGCTCGAGTGCGAGGAAGCGGTCCACGTCGAGCGCGCGCGCGTGCTCGCGGACGTGGTGGAAGGCGTGCCGCGGCTGCGCGTCGAGCTCGAGGCGCAGCCGCTGCGCGGGACGATCGAGGAAGCGCGCGTGCGCGTCGGCGATCGGGCGTTCGCGCTCGCTCTCGAGCGCGGCGAGCGTTTCCGCGTCCACGGCGATCTCGCGATTCCCGGCGCGCCCCTGTGGTGGCCGCACACGCATGGAAGGCCGCGGCTCGCAGCCTACGCGATCGAGCTGCGCGTCGACCGCGAATGGCGCACGGTCGAGCACGGCCGCATCGGGTTCCGGCGCGTCGAGCTCGATGCGCCGGAGGATCGCGTCGGCTTCCAGGTGAACGACACGCGCGTCTTCTGCCGCGGCGCCTGCTGGACGCCGCTCGATTTCCTCGCGCTGCGCTCCTCGCGCGACGAGCTCCGCGCGGGGCTCGAGCAACTGCGCGATGCCGGCGCCAACATGCTGCGCATCGGCGGGACCATGGTGTACGAGTCGGACGAGTTCTACGAGCTGTGCGACGAGCTCGGCATCCTCGTCTGGCAGGACTTCATGTTCGCGAGCCTCGACTACCCCGCGCGCGATGCCGCCTTCGTCGCGGAGGTCGACGCGGAGGCGCGCGCGCTGCTCGGGCGCCTCCATCGCCATGCGTGCGTCGCGGCCTACTGCGGCGGGAGCGAGGTGGCGCAACAGGCGGCGATGCTCGGGCTGCCCGCGTCGCTCTGGTCGAACGAGCTTTTCACCGCGCGGCTTCCCGCGATCTGCGCCGAGCTCCATCCGGGCGTCGCGTACTTTCCTTCCACGCCATGGGGCGGTGCATTGCCGTTCCATCCGGGCAGCGGGATCGCGCACTACTACGGCGTGGGCGCCTATCGCCGGCCGCTCGCGGACGCGCGCCTCGCACAGGTGCGCTTCGCGACCGAGTGCCTCGCCTTCTCGAACGTGCCGGAAGAGGCGACGATGGCGGCGCTTCCCGGCGGGCCGTTGCCCGCGCCGCACGATCCGGAATGGAAGGCGCGGCAGCCGCGCGACAACGGCGCGGGCTGGGACTTCGAGGACGTCCGCGACCACTACCTGCGCGAGCTTTTCGGCGAGGATCCGGTCGCCCTGCGCAGCCGCGACCTCGCGCGCTACTACACGCTCTCGCGTGTCGTTCCCGGGGAGCTCATGCGGCACGTGTTCGGCGAATGGCGCTCGGCATCGAGCACTTGCGCGGGCGGCCTCGTGTGGCTGCATCGCGACCTCATCGCGGGCGCGGGCTGGGGCATCGTCGACGCGACCGGGCGGCCCAAGGCCGCGTACTGGTATCTCAAGCGCGCGTGGGCGCCGCGCTCGATCCATGTGACCGACGAGGGACTCAACGGCCTGGCGATCCACGTGGTGAACGAGGCCGCGGAACCGCTCGCCGCTACCGTCGAGCTCGACCTGTGGAGGCAGGACGGCGTCGCGACCGAACGCGCGAGCCACGGCGTGCTCGTGCCGGCTCGCGGAAGCCTCACGCTGGGCGCCGAGGCGATGCTCGGATTCTTCGCCGACGCGAGCGCCGCATACCGCTTCGGACCGCCGCGCCACGAGGCGATCGCCGCGCGCCTGGTCGACCCGGAAGGCCGCGTGCTCGCCGAGGATTTCCACTTTCCGCAGGGACTCGGCCTCGCGCCGCGCCGCGACGCCGAGGTGCGGGCGCAAGCGCGCTTCACCGAGTCGGGGGAGGTGGAAGTCGCGCTCGCCTCCGATGCGTTCCTGCAATCCGTGTGCATCGCCTGCGACGGCTTCCTCGCCGAGGACAACCATTTCCACCTCGCACCGGGCCGGGAGAAGCGCGTTCGGTTCCGCGCGATGTCGGGCCATGCGGCCGCCTTCTCGGCGCAGCTCCAGGCGCTCAACCTCGCCGCGCCGGTGATGCTGCGCGCATCGCGCGACGCCGGAGACCGTGCCGCATGAAGCGCGATGCGGTGGTGATCGAGGAACCGCTCGCTCCGGCGTTCGTGCGCCCGTCGTCGCCGGTCCGGCGCACGCCCGGATACTTCGCTTGCGGCGCGAGCCACGCCTTCGGTTGGTACCACGACGCGCCCGACGCGGTGCAACGTGACGCGGTCGCGGTGCTCTGCCCCCCGACCGGCTCCGAATACACGCGCTCGCATCGGTCGCTGCGCCATCTCGCCGATCGCCTGGCCGCGGCGGGAATTCCGGCACTGCGCTTCGACTATCCGGGGGCCGGGGACTCGCCCGGCAGCGACCTCGATCCCGATCGCCTCGAGGCATGGCGCTCGGGCGTCCTCGCCGCGATCGCCCATGCGCGTGCCGTGAGCGGCCGCGAGCGCGTGCACCTCGTCGGCGTGCGGCTGGGCGCGGCGCTCGCCATGCTCGCGAGCGCCGAGGTCGAGGTCGAGCGCCTCGTGCTGTGGAATCCGTGCGTGAAGGGCTCGGCGTACGCGCGCGAGCTGCGGGCGCTCGCGCTCGCCGCCGAACGGCAGACGTGCGAGATCGAAGGCGCGCTCGAGAGCGCGGGATTCGTCGTCACCGCGCAGACGCTCTCCGCCATCGGCGCGCTCGACCTGCGCCGCGTGGTCCCGCGCGTGCGCGATCGCGTGCTCCTGCTCGGCCGCGACGATGCCGCGAACGATGCTTCGCTCGGCGAGCGGTTCACTACGCTCGGAATCGCGATCGAGGAGCGGCGTGCCGCGGGCTGGGCCGGGATGATGGCCGAGCACCAGTTCACGATCGTGCCCGACGCCGCGCTCGACCTCGTCGTGGCGTGGCTCGGCGAGGCCACGGCGCGGCCGCCGCTGCCCATGCCCGCGGCCGTGCAGCACGGCGCGCGTGAATCGATCGAGCTTTCCTTCCGCCCGCAAGGCGGGACCGAGGCCCGGCTCGAGGAGCGCGCCTGTCGCTTCGGCGCGGACGGCCATCTGTTCGGCATTCTCACGCGGCCGGACGATTCGCCCGCCCGCACCGCGGTCGTCGTCTTCAACGCGGGCGCCGCGCATCACGTCGGCCCCAACCGGCTCTACGTCGAGCTCACCCGCACGCTCGCGACGCTCGGCTTCGCGTGCCTGCGCTTCGACCTCGAGAGCCTGGGCGACAGCGTCAACCGCCGGCCCGCTCGCGAGAACTATCCGTACCCGCACAACGCGGTCGCCGACGGCAAGGCGGCGATCGATTTCCTGCGCCAGCGCCACGGCTATGCGCGCTTCGTGCTGCTCGGCCTGTGCTCGGGCGCGCATACCGTGTTCCACGCCGGCCTCGAGCTTGCCGGCGATCCCATCGAGGAGATCGTCATGGTGAACCCCATGCAGTTCTACTGGGTGGAGGGCATGAGCCTCGATACCTCGCGCAAGTTCGAGGACATGGTGCAGTACCGCCGTTCGATGCGCGACTGGCGCCGGTGGCTCAAGCTCGCGCGCGGCGACGTGAACTTGCGCCGGCTCGCGGAAGTGCTCGCTTCGCAGGCGCGCACCCAGGCGCGCGCCTGGGCGAGCGCCTTCCTCGAGGCGTTCGCACCGGAGCGCGGGCCGAGGCTTGCGCGCGACTTGCGAAGGCTCTTCGCGATGCGCCGCCGGCTCACGCTTTTCGTCTCCGCGGGCGATCCCGGCCGCGACATTCTCCTCGCCGGCGCGAAGCTCACCGCGCGCCGCGCGCTGCGCGATGGGCGCATCCGGCTGCAGGTGATCCCCGAGGCCGACCACACCTTCTCGCAGTGGAAGCCGCGCCGCGATGTCATTGGGCGCCTGTGCGCACACCTGCGCGATGCGGCGTCGTCCTACAAAAGGAACGGCCCCGTCTGACAAGCGCGTCGTTGGGAAAGCGACGAGACTGCGCGCATGGAAATCGACAGCGCGCGCGCCCAGGAACCGTTCGAATGCTTCGGCATCCCGCTCGCCACGAGCCGCGAGGCGGAGCTCGCACCGACGCCTGTCCCGCCCGGCTGGAACCGCCGCAGCTGGTTCCTGCACGAAGGGGCGCTCCTCGGAATCGAGGCCTTGCCGTCCTCGCCCGTCGCCGCCGCCGTCGAGGTCGACCGCGTACGTTGAAGGACTCTCCTCGCTAGGGAATTTCCGGCGCCCCTGGGCGCCGGTTTTTTTCGTACCGGTCTCGGAGAGCCTCGAGGCCTGACGATCCGCGTGCGCCCTCCGGAGGCCGGTGCGGGAACAGGCGTAAGCTGGTGAAAATGAACGATCGCCTCGACAAGGACGCGCCGCTCGCCGAGGACATTCGCCTGCTCGGACGGCTCCTCGGCGACACCATCCGGGCGTACGAGGGCGAGGCGAGCTTCGAGCGCATCGAGGAGATCCGGCGCCTCGCGGTCGCGAGCCGCCGCCTCGAGGACACCGCCTCGCGCGAGTCGCTCTCGCGCACGCTCGACGCGCTGAGCAGCGACCAGGCCATGGTCGTGGTGCGCGCGTTCAGCTACTTCTCGGTGCTCGCCAACATCGCCGAGGATCGCCACCACATTCGCCGGCAGCGCGACAACCGGCGCGAAGGCGCGCCGCCGCTGCCCTCGACGCTGCGCGGGCTCGTCGCCGATGCGCTGGCGCGCGGCCTGCGGCGCGAGGGCGCGCACGAGCGGCTCGGCGGCATCCGCGTGCTGCCCGTGCTCACCGCGCATCCCACCGAGGTGCAGCGCAAGAGCACGCTCGATGGCCAGCTCGCGATCGCCGCGGCGCTCGCGCGCGCCGATTCCGCCGACGCGCTGCCCTCGGAAGTGAACGACGCCGTGCTCGACATGCGGCGCCTGGTCGCCACGCTGTGGCAGACGCGCGTGCTGCGCGCGGTGAAGCTGGGGGTGCGCGACGAGATCGAGAACGCGATCGCGTACTTCCACTACACGTTCATGGACGCCGTTCCGGCGCTCGTCGCCGCGGTCGAGGATGCCGTCGCGGCGCTTCCCGGAGAGGGCCCGCGCCCCGATTTGCCGGCGGTGATGGCCGTCGGGAGCTGGGTCGGCGGCGATCGCGACGGCAACCCGTTCGTCACCGCCGACATGCTCGAGCACGCGTTCCGGCGCCAGGGCGAGGTGATCCTCGAGCACTACCTCGCGCAGGCCCACGCGCTCGGCGCGGAGCTTCCGCTCTCGGGGCTACTCACGCGCACCACCCCCGGCCTGGACGCGTTGGCGCAACGCTCGCCGGATCGCTCGCAGCATCGGAACGACGAGCCCTATCGCCGCGCGATCAGCGGCATCTATGCCCGCCTCGACGCGACGGTGGGCGCGCTCGGCCTGCGCGTGCCGCATCGCGCGGCGGTGGGCGCGGCGCAGCCCTATGCGGGCCCGGCGGAGCTCGCCGCCGACCTGGACACGATCGACGCGAGCCTGCGCGCGGGCGGCAACGCGTTCCTCGCGGACGGACGCCTGCGGTCCATGCGCAAGGCCGTGTCCGTGTTCGGCTTCCACCTGGCGAGCGTCGACCTGCGACAGAACTCCGACGTGCACGAGGCGGTGGTGGCCGAGCTGCTGCGCGAGGCGGGCGTCACGGCCGACTACGCGAAGCTCGACGAGGCGGCCCGCGAGCGCATCCTGCTCGCCGAGCTCGCCTCGCCGCGGCCGCTGCGCAGCGCCTTCGCGGGCTACTCCGAGCTCGCGCGCGGCGAACTCGCGATCTTCGAGGCCGCGGCCGCGACGCTCGCGCGCCTCGGCGGCGAGGCGATCCGCCAATACGTCATCTCGAAGACCGACAGCGTCTCGGACCTGCTCGAGGTCGCGGTGCTGCTCAAGGAAGCGGGCCTCGTCACGCCCGGCGCGCGCCCCGCCTCGCGGCTGCAGATCGTGCCGCTCTTCGAGACGATCTCCGACCTGCAGCGCTCGCCGGCGACGATGCGCGCGTGGTTCGCGATTCCCGCCGCGCGCGCTCTGGTGCATTCGCTCGGCGACGCGCAGGAAGTGATGCTCGGCTATTCCGACAGCAACAAGGACGGCGGCTACGTCACCTTGAGCTGGGAGCTCTACAAGGCGGAGCTCGCGCTGGTCGGCGTGTTCCGCGAGGCCGGGGTGCGGTTGCGCTTTTTCCACGGCCGCGGCGGCACGGTCGGTCGCGGCGGGGGCCCGAGCTACGATGCGATCCTCGCGCAGCCGCCGGGCAGCGTGCAGGGGGAGCTGCGGCTCACCGAGCAGGGCGAAGTGATCGCCGCGAAGTACGCGAACCGCGACATCGGGCTGCGCAACCTCGAGGCGCTCTTCGCGGCGACGGTGCGCGCGACCTTCGACAAGGCGCAGGGCGAGCGCGAGGATTTCCACGCGGCGATGGACGAGCTTTCCGCCGAGGCGATGCGCGCCTACCGCGACCTCGTCTATGCGACTCCGGGCTTCGTCGAATATTTCCGCGGCACGACGCCCATCAACGAGATCCGCGAGCTCAACATCGGCTCGCGTCCCGCATCGCGCACCAGCTCGCAGCGCATCGAGGACCTGCGCGCCATCCCGTGGGTGTTCTCGTGGGCCCAGTGCCGCGTCATGCTCCCCGGATGGTACGGCTTCGGCGCGGCGGTGGACGCGTACCTCGCGCGGCACGGCGAGGGCGGCCGGGCGCTGCTCGATGCGATGTGGCGCGAGTGGCCGTTCTTCCGCGCCATGCTCTCGAACATGGACATGCTCCTCGCGAAGGCGGATCTCTCCGTCGCCGCGCGCTATCGCGACCTGCTCGCCGATCGCGCGCTCGCCGATCGCGTCTTCGCGCGCATCCGGGAGGAATTCGACCGCACGGTGCGCACGCTCTTCGCGATCACCGGCGCGGGCCGCTTCCTCGAGGCGAACCCCTCGCTCGCACGCTCGATCCGCAACCGCTTCCCGTACCTGGACCCCCTGAACCACCTGCAGGTCGAGCTCCTCAAGCGCCATCGCGCGGGCGCGACGGACGACCGCGTGCGGCGGGGAATCCACATTTCCATCAACGGGTTAGCAGCGGGATTGAGGAATTCCGGCTAAGCCCCGTCGCTCCCCAGAGGGGGCGCTTTTCCGGAACGCGCGCACCCCCATCTTCATCGAATCGGCATAACCACGAAGGTAGAACCATGACGCAAGCGGCTCGCATCGTCCCGATCGACCCGAAGATCTCCGACACCGAGCTCGCGCGGCGCGTGGCGAGCGGCGAGGAGGCGGCGATCCGCCTGCTCACGAAGCGCTACAACCAGACGCTCTTCCGCACCGCGCGCGCGATCCTGCGCGACGATGCGGAGGCCGAGGACGCGGTCCAGGACGCGTACCTCAAGGCGATCCGCGCCATGGACGCGTTTCGCAGCGACTCGAAGCTCTCGACCTGGCTCGTGCGCATCACGGTGAACGAGGCGCTCGGGAAGCTGCGCCGCTCGCGGCGCGCCGCGCAGGTGATCCCGCTCGCGGGCGACCTCGCGGAAGGAATGGAGGCTCACGACAACGTGATGGACGAGAACACCCGGACGCCGGAGCAGGAAACGCTGCGCGCGGAATCGCGCCGCATCATGGAGGCGAAGATCGACGCGCTCCCGGACGCGTTCCGCGCGGTGTTCGTGCTGCGCGCGATCGAGGAGCTTTCGGTCGAGGAAGCGGCCACCGTGCTGGAGATTCCCGAGGCGACGGTGCGCACGCGCTTCTTCCGCGCGCGCAGCATGCTGCGCGAATCGCTCTCGCGCGAGCTCGACCTCGCGCTCGACAAAGCGTTCCATTTCGCCGGCGAGCGCTGCGACCGGATCACCGAGCGCGTGCTGGCCGCGCTGCGCGCGCCGTAAGGAAGGCTCGCTCGACTCCAGCCGCAGCGCACGCCGATCCAGGCGCCGAACGGCGCTGCGCTCCCGCGGAACTGCTCGGCCACCGCGCCCTCGGGCGCGAACGTGCGGCCCGGTGCGCGAGCGCCGCCCACCTCACGAGAGGTTGGCGATGTACTGCGACAGGTTCTCGATGTCCTCGTCGGACAGGTTGCGCGTGACGCTCGTCATGTTGCCGGCGTCGTTGGTGCGGCGCTTGGCGCGGAAATCCTGCAGCTGCTTCCGGATGTACTGCGGCCATTGGCCCGCCACGCGCGGGATCTCGTTCTGGCCCTTGAAGCCGCCGAGGTGGCACATCGCGCACAGCGCGGCGTCGGCGACCTTCTTGCCCGCGGCGACCTGCGCCGGATCGGCCGTGAACGAAACCGGCTTCTGCGCTTGCGCCTCGAAGAAATTGCCGAGCGCGATCATCTGGTCGCGCGTGAGGTTGGCGGCCATCGGCGACATCTGCGGATCGCTGCGCCGGCCTTCCTTGAAGTCGCGCAGCTCGAGATAGATGTAGCGCCAGCTCTGGCCCGCGAGGACGGGGTAGGCCGGGTTGGTGGAATTGCCGTCGGGGCCGTGGCATGCGAAGCAGGGCTGCGCAAGCTGGCGGGTGGCGGGATCCTCCCTGGGCTGCGCCTGCGCTTGCGCGAAGGCGGGGCCCGCGAGGATCCCCGCCGCAGCGGCGAGGACGAGGGCTGCGGCGGGTGCGCGCAAGTCGCCTCCTTAGGGCAGCGCGAACACGAAGACGCTGTTGCCGCGCTTCGCGTCGATCTGGTTGTTGCCGCCCGCGGCCACCGCGACGTACTGCTTGCCGCCGACCATGTACGAAACGGCCGGTGCATTGACACCGGCGCCGCAGTTGAATTTCCACAGCTCCTTGCCGGTCTTCGCGTCGAACGCCTTGAACCAGCCGTTCGCCTCGCCGTTGAAGACGAGGTTGCCGGCGGTGGCGAGCACGCCGCCGATCAGCGGTTGCGGCGTCTTGTGCTTCCACGCGATCTTGCCGGTGTCGAGGTTCACCGCGACGAGCTGCCCCCACTGCTCCTCGGTCGGGATGGTCTTGAACGCGCCGCCGAGCCAGAGCTTGCCGCCCGGGTAGGCCGCTTCCTCCCACTGGTAGGTCATCGGCTGGTGCAGGTTCGCCGCGTACGCGATGTGCGTGTGCGGGTCGACCGCCATGGGCGACCATTCGACGCCGCCGTTCGCGCCCGGCAGCATGCGCGCGCCCTGCTGGGTGGGCAGCGTCCACATATTCTCCTGCGGGATCATCGCTTCGGAAAAGCGGATGAGCTTGCCGGTGGCGCGGTCGTGCACGTACACGTGGCCGGTCTTGCCGGCATGGACCGCGACGTCCACGAGCTTGCCGGAACCGTCCTTCGCCCGGGTGAGGATCACCGGGCTCACCGCGTCGAGGTCCCACACGTCGTGCGCGATGTACTGCGTATGCCACTTGTACTTGCCGTCCTCGAGGCCCACCGCGACCATCGAGTCGGTGTAGAGGTTGTCGCCCGGGCGGATCTGGCCGTAGAGGTCGGGCGAGGGGTTGCCGACCACGAAGTACACGATGCCGGACTTGCGATCGACCGCGGGCGTCATCCATACGCCGCCGCCGAGGATCTTGTAGAAGTCGCCGCCGTCCTTCGCGAGCGCCGCCTTCTCCGCGGCGATGTCGCGGTGCATGTCGCGCCCGGTCGCGTCGTTCGTCGCCCACACGCCTTCCTGGCCCTGCTCGGGAATGGTGTAGAAGGTCCACAGCAGCTGGCCGGTCTTCGCGTCGTAGGCCTTCACGAAGCCGCGGATGCCGTACTCGCCGCCGTTCGTGCCGATGAGCACCTTGCCGTCCACGACGGTGGGCGCCATGGTCTCCGAGTACCCCTTGTCGGGATCGGCGATCTCGCTCTCCCACAGCACGCTGCCGGTCTTCGCGTCGAGCGCGACCAGCTTCGAATCGAGCGTGCCGAGATAAAGCGTGCCGCCCTCGATCGCGACGCCGCGGTTGTTGTTGCCGCAGCACACGGTCACGATGGGCCCGAGCTTGTGCTTGTAATGCCAGTATTCCTCGCCGGTCTTCGCGTCGATCGCGTAGACGTGGTCGAACGACGTCGTGAGGAACATCACGCCGTCGACCACGATGGGCGCGGTCTCCATTGATTCCAGCACCGCGGTCTGGAACACGAACGCCGGCTTCAGGTTCTTCACGTTGCCGGCGTTGATCTGCTTGCCCGGGTAATAGCGCTGCTGGTCGTAGCTGCCGTTCGAATGGATCCAGTTCCTGGCATCCGCGCCGGCGCGATCCAGCATGTCCTGGGTGATCGCCGGAAGCGAGCCGCTCATCGCCTTCGACGTGGTGGTGGAGGCACCGCCGGATTCCGATTGCGCGGCGGCGGCGCCGGCGAACAGCACTGCGGATGCGAGGAGAGCGAGGGGCGGGGCGCGTAGCTTCATGAGAGCTCCTTGTGGACGTTCGTTGTCGGAGACCCAAAGCGGAGGCGAGGAGTTATATTCCCATTCCCCGCATGGCGCAACCCGCCGTGCGACGTCCCGGGAGGAACGATGATCCGTCCTGTTTTTGCTCGCGTTTTCGCCCTGGCCGCGGCGCTGCTCGCGCTCGCCGCATACGCTTCCGACGCCGATCTCTCCGCCAACGTGCGGCTGCTCAACGCGGCGCGCAGCGGCGACCTGGCGGGGGTCGAGCGATGCCTGAAGGAGGGCGCCTCGCCCGATTCGCGCAGCCGCATCGGCGAGACCGCGCTCGTCATGGCGCTCAAGAAGAAAGACACGGCGACCGCACGCGCGATGCTCGCCGCGGGCACCGACGTGAACATCGCCGCGGTGAACGGCATCACGGCGCTCATGGCGGCTGCGTACAGCGGCGAGGTCGACATCGTCCAGGCGCTCCTCGCGCGCGGCGCGAACGTTTCGGCCACCGATCGGCTCGGCAAGAACGCGATGACCTACGCCGCGGGACAGGGCCACACGGCCGTGGTGCGCGCGCTCCTCGCGAGCGGCGTGGATGCGAACGCCGTGTACCGGAACGACCTCACGGCGCTCATGTGGGCGGCAGGCTACGGGCGCGACGAGACGGTGAAGCTGCTGCTCGAATCGGGTGCGCGCACGGACCTGCGCGACAACCGCGGCAAGACCGCGGAGGACATCGCGCGCGAAGGCGGTTATTCGAAGACCATCGCCGTGCTGGAACGGGGGAAGTGACCGCCGACCTGCACGCCGATGAGGCGCATGCCGAGGGCGCGGTCCACCCGCTTCCCTGCGCTGGAATTTGCGACACGCTTTCGGCACGCTTGCCACGGCGATTATTCCCGCGTTCGCGCGCCTTATTTTTTGTGGGAAGCTTTTCCCAAACGCTTGACGGCGTCTCCCGGCCTTCGCTAGCGTGGCTCCGTCCAAGGAGTGCTCTATCGCACGAACTCGAAGGAGGGACCATGGATCGAGGCTCGCGAAAGACCCGCTTCGTCGCATGCGCGGCCATCACCGCATGCCTGGCGATCGCGGCGGCCCGGGCGAACGGATTCTCCGCCACCTCGTTCATCGCGCCGCAGGACCTGGTCGCGTTCCAGCAGTTCGGCGCGGCCGTCGCGGCAAGCGGTGACGTGATGGCGGTCGGGACGGCTCAGCCGCCCTACGCCGTTTACGTGTACCGGAACGCCAACGGCCCCTGGAACCTGCAGGCGCGGCTCACGTCTCCCACGGGAAGCACCACCGACCGCTTCGGCTCGAGCCTCGCGCTCGAGGGCGGCACGCTCGTGGTCGGCGCGGCCAATGCGCGCGTCGCCTACGTGTTCGGTGAGGTGAGCGGCGCGTGGATCGAGCAGGCGGTGCTCGCGCCGGACGGCGGCTCGGGCGCTTCGTTCGGGGGCAGCTCGCTGAACGGCATGGCGGTCAGCGGCAACACGATCGTCGTGGGTGCACCATCCGAATCCAACGCGACCGGAAACTCGGGATCGGTCTACGTGTTCACGAACACGGGCGGGGCCTGGACGCAGCAGGCGAGGATCGTTCCCGCCGATCCGGGCGTCGTCGCTTTCGGGACCAGCGTCGCGCTGCAGGGCGACACGCTCGCCGTCGGCGCGCCATTTTCCGCGTCGCCGGCGGTCTTCAATCCCGGCACGGCGTTCGTCTTTGCGCGCGAGGACGGCGCATGGTCGCAGCAGGCGAGGCTCGATCCGGTCGACGACGTGGCGTTCGGCCTCTATGGCCTCTGCGTGGCTCTCGACGGCAACACCGTGGTCGTCGGGGCCGAGCGGCCGAGCGAGGCGGAAATCTTCGTGAACGACCACGGAACCTGGGGGCTGCAGCAGATCCTGGCGGGCGACGACGACTCGGATTTCGGCACCAGCGTCTCCATTCTCGGCGACACCGTGATGGTCACGGCCTACGAGGACGTGAGCCCGATCGGCTTCCAGTCGGGCGTCGCGCACCTCTACAAGCGCGGGGGAAGCACGTGGACCGAGCGACTCGACCTGCTCATGGCGCCGGAGGTCGACGGCATTCCCGGCCCGGCGCAGGACCGGCAGCGCTTCGGCAATTTCGCGGCGATGACCCGGTCGGGCAGCGTCACGCGCTTCGTCTTCGGATCGCCGACGTACTCGCCGAACTTCCTCGACCCCGCGCAGCGCGCGCTCGGCGCGGTCTACACCGCCACGCTCAACTGAGCGTCGCCTCGCCGGCCGCCTTCACCGCGGCGGAATCCTCGCGGCCTCGCCAGCCCATGCGCAGGAGGATTCCGTCGCGATCCACCATCGCGTGCTTCCAGACGGCGGCGAGGTGCAGCAGGACCGCGGCGGCGAGGAGCCACGCCGCGACGAGGTGCACCTCGCTCATCGCGTGCTTCAGCGCGTCGCTTTTCGGCGCCCACGAGGGAAGCACCAGGCCGAAGAAGCGCACCGGATAGCCGCTGAAGGCGGAGCCGAGGTAGCCCGCGAGCGGCATGACGACGAGCAGCGCGTAGAGCAGGACATGGTTGGCGAGCGCCGCGCGGGCTTGCCAGCGCGGCATCGCGGGTAACGGCGGCGCGCGATGCGAGAGCCGCCACGCGATGCGCACCAGCATGAGCCCGAGGATCACCATCCCGATCGACTTGTGCGCGTTGAACGCCGAGGCGCGCGGTCCCGCAGGCTGCTTCGCGATCTCCTGCATGAGCCATCCCAGCGCGAACTGCGCGAAGACGATCGCCGCCACGATCCAGTGGAGCGCCACGGCGAAGCGGGTGTACCTTTGCGGTCCCGGCATGATGCCGACAGCATAAGGGAAAGCCGCCCGATGGATCGAACCCTTCGCGCCGCGCTCGGCGCCATCGCCGCACTCGCCGCCTCCTTCGCATTGCACGCCGCGCCGCTCGCCTACGTGCCCAACGAAGGCTCGGCGACGGTTTCCGTGATCGACACCGCGACCGATCGCATCGTCTCGACCATCGCCACCGGTCCCAAGCCGCGCGGCATCGCGGTGTCTCTCGACGGCAAGCGACTGTTCGTGAGCGAGCAGCCCGCCGGCGCGGTGGTGGTGTACGACACCGCGTCCGGCAAGGAAGCGGGCCGCGTGCCGGTGGGCAAGTCGCCCGAGGGCATCTACCTCTCGCCCGACGGCCGCTGGCTCACCGCCGCGGTGGAGGAGAACGACGTAGTCGCGATCGTCGACACCGCGAAGCTCGAAGTCGCGCGGCGCATCCCCATGCGCGGCAAGAACCCGGAGCACGCCGTGTGGAGCCCGGACGGGAAGTGGATCTACGCGAGCGCCGAGGACACCGACAAGCTCGACATCATCGACGTCGCCAAGGGCGAGGTGGTGAAGTCGATCACCGTGGGCACGCGGCCGCGCGGCATCGGGTTCCTGCCCCACGAAGCGCGCGCGTATGTCGCCGCGGAATCGGCGGGCGTCATGAACGTGGTCGATACCGCACGCGAGGAGGTGGTCGCGCGCATCCCGGCGAGCCTCCGTACCAACGGCATCGTCGTGCATCCCGATGGAAGGCACGTATACGCCTCTTCCGGCGGCAAGGGCACCGTCCAGTTCATCGACACGGCGACGAACCGGATCGTGGCGGAAGTCGAGGTGGGCGCCCGTCCCTGGAACATGGCGATCACGCCGGATGGGACGAAGCTCTACGTGGCGTGCGGTCGTTCGGGCACGGTCGCCATCGTCGACACGGCGCGGATGCGCAAGGTCGGCGAGGTGCAGGTGGGCAAGCTTCCCTGGGGCGTGGCGATCCGCTGACGGCCGCGGCACGCGCCTTGCGTGGTGTTCCTCCGATGCGCCTTGCGGCGCGAAAGGAGGCAGCCATGCGTAATTCCTGGCCCTGGAGGGCCGTCACATCGGTAGCGATTGCCGCCGCGAGCACCGCCTGGGCGCAAGCCCCCGGCGGCGCGGGCTCCCCCTCCACCGAGGGAACCCACGAGCCGACCCCCAAGATGCAGGGGAACGACGCGCAGAGCGCCAACCCGGGCGAGGCCGGGAACGCCGGCGCGAACGGTGCGCCCGTCGCCCGGGATTCCGAATCGAACGGCGCGAGCAACGGCGGCGCGAACAGCGGGCCTTCGCCGCGCGACCAACCGACGCCGGGGCTGCGCCTCGACGACCGCATGAAGCGGCTTCCCACGCAGCGCGGCGGCGACGGATCGAACGGCGCGCAGGGCAACGGCGGCCAGGACAACGGAGCGCAAGGCAGCGGAGCGGAGAATGGCAACGGCAACGGCAACGGCGCGAACGGCCCTGCCTCTCCGGACACCGTGCCGCAGAACCCGGCCAACCCGCCGACGCAGATTTTCCCCGCCAATCCGCACCCGCCGGCCGATCCCGGACAGCCGGGCAATCCGGTGACGCCGACCAACCTGCCGGCGACGCCGACCAACCTGCGCTTCGCGTGAGCGCGCGGCCCTAGCGCGCGAGGACCGTCGAGACCAGGCCGAAGACGCCGATCGCGAGGGCGGCGAGCGCATCGCCCGCGATGAGCCCGCCGCCGAAGAGCGACGTGCTGCTCATGTCGTCGGGCACCGCGCCGCCGGTGCCGGGCTTCGGCTTCACCACGGTGTTGAACGCGCTCGCGGCCACTCCGCCCGCCGCGAACCATCCCGACGTGTTGAGGTTCACGAAGCCGCCGAACGAGAGCGCATAAGGCGAGGGCAGCAGGAAGCAGTCGATCGCGAAGTCGGTCGCGAACCCGGCGCGCCCGCTCGCGACGAAGCGCTGGTAGCGCTGCGCGCGCTTGATGAGCTTCCTTCCGAGCTGGATCGCGAACCCCACCGCGATGCCGACCCAGATGGCGGCGATCTGCCCGGGCTGCGGCCGGGTGAGGCTCCTCAGCACGCCCACGAACTTGTAGGTCATCGCCGAGCTCCAGTTGGCCGGCTGCTCGGCGGCCTTCATCGCCGTCTGGTCCTGCAGCAGCACCGGATAGGCCGCCATGAAGAGCTTGGCGAACACGATCCCCATGATCGCGCCCATGAGGATGCCCGCGACCTGGTAGCGGAATTGCATCACGCGGTTGGTGCCGAGCCGCCATCCTGTCGAGCGGTCCTGCTGCATGTCGCTCGCGGTGCTGGTGGAGATGAGGAGGATCGCTCCGGCCATGAGGCCCACGATCGGGTCCTTGAGCCCGAGCGCCGCCATGATGACCACCGACACGACGAAGGCCGAGGAGATCGGATTGCTGTCGCTCACGCCGACCGAGATCCCGTTCACCATCGCGAACACGAACACCAGCGCCACGGCGAGCAGCAGGAAGCCCACCGGCTGCTGCAGCACGAGGTGCCCGGTCACGACGACGCCCACCGCCCATGCGGCGACCCACAGCAGGAGCTTGCGCGTGTTCACGCGCTTCCAGTCGGGCGACTCCGCGGCCGGCTCTCCGCGGCCCTTGATGCGCTTGGCCGCCTCCCAGAGCACGAGGCTCACGTCGATGATGGCCGCACCCATGATCGTGCCGAGCGCGATGAGGAAGGTGATCTTGCGGAACGGATCGCCGGGTTGCAGCCAGCCGATCGAGACGAAGTACGGCACGAGCGCGAGGCTGATGAGCCCGCCCCAGATGGCCGGAATGCCGATGCGCGCGCCGACCACCATGCCCGCCCCGAACGTGGAGGCGGAGAACTCGATCGCGTTGAGGAGCGCGATCTTCGGCCCCGCGAGCCCGGTGAGGATGCCCAGGCCGATCCCGCTGCCGAGCTTGTTCACCGAGCGGCGCAGCAGCACCGGATCGGTGAGCGCGCGCAGGATGTTCGCCACCGCGAGACCCGAGGGGAACGTGAGCTGCATGCGGTCGACGAGGATCGGCGTGTAGAGCATGCCGAGCCCGGCCGCGAACATGCCGATGCAGAGGAAGTAGAGGATCAGCTGCCACACCGGCGGCTGCGGCAGTCCCATCCACACCATCGCCTGCACCAGCACGCCCATCGCGCTCAGGCTCGCGACCGAGGCCGCCGCGGTCTGGATGTAGTTCGCCGCGTGCTTGCCCTCGGCGCCGTAGCCGTACGTCACCGTGGAGCCGAGGATTCCCGCGAGCACCTGGCCGCCGATGAAGAAGCCGAGCGAGAAGTTCATGTACGAGGCCGTCACGCCGGCGAGCGGCCCGAGGAGGAGGATGCCGAGCGCGAGCAGCAGAGCGTGGTATTTCCACGTGCCCGCCGCGGGAAGCCACGACCAGCGGCGCGCGTCGTGCGCTTCGTGCGAGGCTGCGATGGACGGTGCGGCGTTCGTCGAGACCATGGGTCCTCCAGCGGGGTTCAGCTTCGCTCAGCCATTCGCCGCGAGCCAGTCGAGCGCGAGCGAGGAGAGCGCGCGCACGCCGATCGGCATGCAATCCTCGTCGACGAAGAGGCGTGGGCTGTGGCCGGGCGCCACCTTGCGCAGGTCGCGGCCGGGCGGCGTGCAGCCGACGCGGAAGAAGAAGCCGGGCGCGACCTTCTGGTAGAACGAGAAGTCCTCGGCGCCGCACACCTTGTCCACGATGCGCACGTTCGCATCGCCCACGACGCGCCGCAGCGAGGGAAGGCTCCATTCGGTGAGCGCCGGATCGTTCACCACGACGTCGTAGCCGCGCTTGATGTCGACGCGCGCCTTCGCTCCGCCCGCGGCCGCGATCATCTCGGTGATGCGCGTCACGTGCTCGTGGATCTCGCCGCGCTGCTGCTCGTCGAAGGTGCGGATGGTGCCCTCGAGCTTCACCTCGTCCGGAATGATGTTCACGCGGTTGCCGCCCTGGAACACGCCCACCGTGACGACCGAGGGCTCGCGGGTGATGTCCATGCGGCGCGCGACGATCGTCTGCAATCCGACCACCACCTGCGCGCCGACGACGATGGGGTCCACGCCGCGCCACGGCATCGCGCCGTGGGTCTGCACGCCGCGCAGGAACACGAGCAGCTCGTCGGAGGAGGCCATCAACGGTCCCGCGCGATAGCCGATCATCCCGGTGTGGTGGTTGGAAGTGACGTGCAGCCCGAACACGGCGCCCACCTTCGGGTCCTCCATGCACGCTTCCTCGATCATCAGCCGCGCGCCGCCCTTCTCGCCCTCGGGCGGGCCTTCCTCGGCGGGCTGGAAGAGGAACTTGACGCTTCCCGCGATGCGCTCGCGCATCCCGGCGAGCACTTCGGCCACGCCCATGAGGATCGCGGTGTGCGCGTCATGTCCGCACGCATGCATCACGCCGCATTCCATCCCGTTCCATTGGGTGCGCACCGTGCTCTTGAACGGCACGTCCACTTCCTCGGTCACCGGAAGCGCATCCATGTCGGCGCGCAGCCCCACGACCGGGCCTGGCCGCGCGCCGCGCAGCACGCCGACCACGCCGGTGTGGGCCACCTTGTCGCGCACCTCGATGCCGAGCGCGCGCAGGTGGTCGGCGACGATCTTCGAGGTGCGCAGCTCCCGGTTGCCGAGCTCGGGGTGCTGGTGGAAATCGCGCCGCCAGGCGACCACCCGCGCCTCGATGCGGCGCGCGGCGGATTCGACGGCTTCGTGGGAGGAGACCGGATTCAGGGTGGCGTTCATGGACGCACAGTCTAGACTGAACGGCCCGGTTCCCGAAGAGGAGGCTCGCGATGGACTACGTGCTCTACTACTGGCCCGGCATCCAGGGGCGCGGCGAGTTCGTGCGCCTCGCCTTCGAGGAGGCGGGCGAACGCTACGTCGACGTGGCGCTGGTTCCCGAGGAGGAGGGCGGCGGCGCCGCGGCGATGATGCCCTTCCTGCAAGGTGAAGACATCGTGCGGCCGCCGTTCGCGCCGCCCTTCCTCAAGGTGGGACGCCGCCTCATCGGCCAGACCGCGAACATCCTGCTCTTCCTGGGCCCGCGGCTCGGGCTCGCGCCAAAGGATGCCGCGGGCAAGCTCTGGGTGCACCAGCTGCAGCTCACGATCGCCGACTTCGTCGTGGAGGCGCACGACACGCATCATCCGCTCGGGCCCACGCTCTACTACGAGGACCAGAAGCCCGAGGCGCGGCGGCGCACCGCGGAATTCCTGGACGCGCGCGTGCCCAAATACCTCGACTATTTCGAGCGCGTGATCGAGCGCAATCGCGGGCGCGGACCATGGATGGTGGGCAATGCGCTCACTTACGTGGACCTTTCGATGGCGCAGGTGATCGCGGGGCTTTCGTACGCCTTTCCGAAAGCGGCGCGTGAGGCGCTTGCCGGGCGGCCGCGGCTCGCGCAGCTTCACGAAGCGGTCTTCGCGCGCCCGCGCATCCGCCGCTATGTCGCATCCGCACGACGCCTCGCGTTCAACAACGACGGGCTTTTTCGCCGCTATCCCGAGCTCCGCGGTTGAGAGCCGCGCGTCCGTGCGTGTCCTGCACCGATGCGACCACGGCGCGCAGTAAACCGGCTGCGGGAACGCCTTGTCCCTCCTTCTCGCTTTCACGAAAGGAGAGTTTCGATGGATCGACTCAACGGCAGGCAGCTGGCGATCGGAGTGGCGCTCGCGTTCGCCTTCGCGGGCACGGGCGTGGCCGCGAACGGAGCGGATCGCGCATCGAGCGATGCGAGCGCATCCACGCAGGCCGACGTGCGATCGACGGACGGCGCGGTGAGCTCGAGCGATCGCGACGACGTGACGACAGCGCCGAACGCGACGCCTTCGAGCAATCCGGCCACCTCGTACGATACCGGCACCACCTCGCCCTATAGCGGCGCGCTCGGCGAGAAATCGACGCCTCCCGCGAGCGACGAGGACCATGACGACCAGGGCGCGTATCCGCCGGCACCGCCGCATGCCGACACGAGCAACGTGCCGCCGCAAGGCTACGACAGCAGCCGCGACGACGCGCGCAGGACGAGCCCCGTCGACATCCAGTCGATGAACAGCTCGCAGCCCTCCGCGTACGAGAATAACGACCAGTCGGCGAGCGGCCAGGGCTGAGCGGCCGCGGGCCCCGGCGAGGACGCCGCGGTAGAATTGCGGCGCTCCAACCCGCCGAGGCCCGCATGACCGTCATCACCTGCATCGAAGACCTGCGCGCGATCGCGCATCGCCGCGTTCCGCGCATGTTCATCGACTACGTCGAGGCCGGCTCCTGGACCGAGAGCACGCTGCGCGCGAACCACGCGGATTTCCAGCCGATCCGATTGCGCCAGCGCGTGGCGGTGAACCTCGAGGGCCGCAGCATCGCCTCGAAGATGATCGGCCAGGACGTCGCCATGCCGGTCGCGCTGGCACCCATCGGCGTGTGCGGCATGGTGCACGCCGACGGCGAGATCCACGCCGCGCGCGCCGCGGAGAAGTTCGGCGTCCCGTTCACGCTCTCGACGATGAGCATCTGCTCGATCGAGGACGTGGCCGCGGCGACCACGAAGCCCTTCTGGTTCCAGCTCTACGTGATGCGCGACCGCGACTTCGCCGAGCGCCTGATCGACCGCGCCAAGGCCGCGAAGTGCTCGGCGCTCGTGCTGACGCTCGACCTGCAGATCCTCGGCCAGCGCCACCTCGACCTCAAGAACGGGCTCACCGCGCCGCCCAAACCCACGCTCGCCAACCTCCTCAACCTCGCCACCAAGCCGCGCTGGGTGGCGGGCATGATGGGCACGCGCCGCCGCACCTTCCGCAACATCGTGGGCCACGCGAAGGGTGTCACCGATCCGTCCTCGCTCTTCTCGTGGACGGCGCAGCAATTCGACCCGAGCCTCAATTGGGGCGACGTCGAGTGGATCAAGAAGCGCTGGGGCGGGAAATTGATCCTCAAGGGCATCATCGAGGCCGAGGACGCGAAGCGCGCGCGCGACAGCGGCGCGGATGCTCTGATCGTCTCCAACCACGGCGGCCGGCAGCTCGACGGCGCGCTCTCCTCGGTGCGCGCGCTTCCGGCGATCGTGGACGCGGTCGGCGGCTCCGGCATCGAGGTGTGGATGGACAGCGGCATCCGCTCCGGCCAGGAGGTGCTCAAGGCGATCGCGCTCGGCGCCAAGGGCACGATGATCGGCCGCGCGTTCGTCTACGGACTCGGCGCCTACGGAGAGGCGGGCGTCACGAAGGCGCTGCAGCTCATCGCCAACGAGCTCGACCTCACGATGGCTTTCTGCGGGCGCACGAACATCCACGACGTGCGAAGCGACATCCTGGTCGCGGGGAGTTATCCGACCTGAACGCCGGTTCACGACGCTGCGCATCATCGACCGAAGGCGCGGCGCACGACGGCAACGATGCGAGGAATCGCGACGAACCATTGGACGTATCCCAGGGCGGCCAGGGCGGGCCAGAGCAGGAGCCATTCGAGAAGGATGGAAAACTTGGACGTGATCCAGCCGCTCGCTTGCAGCGACTGCTCGAAGTCGATCACGATCCAGTTCGCCGGCCCGCCCAGCGCAAGCATTCCCAGCTCGGACAGCATCCGCGTTTCTGCCGGATGCCCGGCCGGCGGCGCGAGCTCCCACTCGGCCGAGGCGCCGGTATATAGCAACGCCAAGGCGAACGCGATCCACAGCGCTCGCAACACGGACGGGAAGCCCGTGAGCTTCGCCACGGTCCGGCGCTACCGAACCGGCACGGACGAGTGCGCTTCGCCTGAAGCTTGCCGCTTCCCGGCCGAAACGCGCGCCAGCACGTTGCCGGCGAGCACCGCGCTCGCGGCGACGGAGAGCAGGTGCTTGAGCGTGTGCCCGCTCATGAACCCGAGTGCCGCGAAGATGAAGTGGTCGCCAAGCTCGGCGACCTTCGCAAGCGCATAGAGGGCGATCGCAGCGCCGAAGGCGATCCGGTCGCGTCGAGGCGCCCCGCGCAGCGCTTGCCACAGGGGAATCAGCACAAGCGGCGCCGCCTGCATGAGGAGATAGGGCCTGAGGTCGCCCGCGCCGCGCGCCGCGGTGAAGGACCACCATTCGACGCTCGCGACGGCGGCCGCGATGAGCGCGGGCAGCAGCCAGCGCGGCTGTGCATCTTCGCGGGTGTCGGCGTCGACGGCGGCGAGCAGTCCCGCGCACAGGAGCGCGATCGGCGTCCGATCCCAGAACAGCCGGGCGTTGTCCGGCGCGAGGTGGTACCACGCGGAGCCGGCAGCGACGAGGAGCAGCGAGAGCAGGAAGACGGCATGCCCCGGCCATCCACGCGCGATGCGTGGATCGCGGCGATGCGCAGCCAGCGCGGCGAGGCCCCAGGTACCCACGAGCGCGAATCCGAGGTTCGACAGCACGTCGGCGGCGTTCGGAATGCCGAGCAGCGCACGCGTATCCGCGAACTCGTGGTAGTGGGGAAGCTGCGCAATCGGTCCATGGGCCAGCATCGCCGCGGCGATCGCGAGCATTACGGCGGCGGGGATCCATCGTTGCATCGGGTGCATGGCGTCCTCCTCGAAGGGCGACGCCATGCTGGCGCACCGGCCAAGGAAAAGATACCGAAATCGCCAAAGTGCCGCGCTATCGCAGGAAAAGTATCTGATTCTGATACCATCACGGGATGACCGAGAGCGAGCGGCTGGTCGCCACGCTGAAGCGCCTGCTCAAACGGCGCGGAATGAGCTATCGCGAGCTCGCGCGGCGGCTGGCGGTCTCGGAGCCGACCGTGAAGCGGCTCTTCTCGAAAGGCGGCTTTTCGCTGGAGCGGCTGGTGCGCATCTCGGCCGTGCTCGGAATGAGCCTCGCGGAGATCGCGCAGCAGGCGGAGCAAACCGAGGCCAGGATCACGACGCTCACGCAAGCGCAGGAGCGCGAGCTGGTCGCCGATCCGCGGCTGCTCCTCGTGGCTGCCTGCGCGCTCAACGGCTGGACCGCGGAGCAGATCGTCGCGACGTATCGGTTCACGCGAGCCGAATGCGTGCGCCGCCTGCTGCGGCTCGACGGGCTCGGCCTCATCACCCTGCTTCCCGGCGACCGCATACGGCTCAACGTGGCGCGCGATTTCGATTGGCTTCCGGGAGGGCCCATTCAGCGCTTCTTTCGCCGGGAGGAAAAAGCCGACTTCCTCTCCGGCGATTTCGCGGCGCCCGGCGAGAGCCTGTTCTTCCTGTTCGGGTTGCTCACTCCCCTTGCGAAGCAAAGGCTCGAGGCGCAGCTGTCCAGGCTGCGCGAAGAGTTCTCGGAGCTGCACCGGGAAAGCCTCGCCGCGCCGTTCGACGAGCGCCGCGGCGCATGTCTCCTCGTGGCGCAGCGCGAATGGGAGCCCAAGACCTTCGCCGCGTTGCGGCGGCGGCCGAAGTGAAGGCAGCCGGCCTGCTAGGCAGCGAGCAGGATCGCGAGCGCGACGAGCGTGAGGACGATGCCGAGGATCGGCCCGGCGGCGCTGGGGTCTTCGTTCATGTGCGGTGCCTTTTCTTGCGCGGTATCGTTGTCGCCAGCATCGCGCCGCCGGGTGGGCTCGCGATAGCGGATGCGCCGGCCGGCGAATGCGGAATATTCATCACGCACACGACGCCGCCATTGGCGGCCGCCGGACTCAAGCGGCGGCGACTTGCAGCCGCGCGTGCGTGAGATCGC
>Ga0134126_10000150_pt1 | contig 92316 bp, 78 predicted proteins | sample KB31752_FD_96881 | JGI IMG/M metagenome (GOLD analysis project Ga0134126, IMG submission 96881) | Terrestrial soil microbial communities with excess Nitrogen fertilizer from Kellogg Biological Station, Michigan, USA - KB3-175-2 | ecosystem: Environmental > Terrestrial > Soil > Unclassified ...
CCCCGCGACCCGCTTTACGCTCGGCAGGGCTGGGTCCCTGGGACCCCAGCCCTGCCGGGCCCGCGCCGCTTCGATCCCCGGGGGCGGACCGCCCTTCGGAATTTCGCGGTCACTCCGCGCCGAATTGGCCCACAGTGCCAACGGCGCGGCCCCCGCGTGGGGCGGTTGCGGGCTAGAGGGTCTTGAGGGCGGCTTCGGCTTCCTTCCAGCGCGGGAAGCGGCGCTCTTCGGCGCGGAACTCGGCCGAGTGGACGCAGCGGCGGCTGCCGCGCTGGCGCACGGGATGGCGCAGGTGCAGCATTTCGTGATAGAGCACGTACTCGAGCACGAACTGCGGCACGCGGGGAGAATCGAAGACGCGGCTGATCAGGATGGCGTTGTGGGCGGGATCGTAGTGGCCGAGGTTGCGGCGGGCGACGGCAGGGGACCAGCCGAGGTCGGGGCGAGCCATCCAGCCCTGGAAGAAGCGCAGGTTGAGGTCGTCAAAGAGGGCTTCGAGGTTGTAGTGGCGGCCCTGGGGCGGCTCGAGCTGCTTGCGGCCGCGAATTTGGCGGATGAGGTTGGCCTTGGCGGCGATGTCCTTTTGACCGATGAAGCGACGGTAGCGGGCATTGTAGATCTCGGGGATGGGGCGGCGGTAGAGCTTGCGCAGCAGGATGTGGGCAAGGGCCTCGAGCACCAGTTCGGGGGCGGTCTGCAGGAGATCGCTCAGGCGGACGAGGAGGCGGCCTTCGCGCAGGCGGACGGTGTTGTTGAGGTGGGCGAAGGGATAGAAGCCGATCTCCATGGCGGGGAAGGGCGTGCGGGGCTTGAGCTCGCGGAAGACGGCGAGGAAGGTGGGTTCGAGATCCCTAGGCATTTAGAACACGAGCACAAACACGAAACACAAGGACGCCGGGACGCGAAGAGCAGGCTACGCAGGCGGGATCAGGGGCCGGGGGTGGACTTGGAGGCGGCTTGGAGGGCGGCGCGGGTATTGTCGAGGCTGTCGGCGGTGACGTCGAGGCAGCCCTCGAGCTGGAAGCGGTAGGTGGCGAGGTCAGCGGGGGTGGACTCGGTTTGGATGCGCAGGAGGGCGGCGTTCAGGGCCTGGAGTTCGGTGAGCGCCTTGTCGAGCACCTTGGCGACTTTGTACTGTTTGGGCGGGGCCGAGCCGAGGTCGGCGACGGCATTGTCGAACTCGGGCAGGATGAGGCGGTACTCGCTCAACATTTGGTAGAGGATGTTGTCGCGGTCGGGCGGGCGGGGCGAGGCGGCGCGGACGCTCTCGAAGCGGGCGAGGCGGGCCTTGGCGAACTGGAGCAGCAGCGGGACGCGGCGGTCGAGGAAGCCGGCGGTGCTGCGGACTTGATCGGCTTCGTGGGGCGTGAGCGGATCGCGGGCCTGCGCCGCCGCGCCCACGGCGGCGAGGAGCAGGAGTGCGAGCGCGCGGCTAGTGTTTTTTCGGAGCAAACATCCACCCTAGCAGCTTCGAGCGCAAATCGGCGACATGGCTCGAGAGGGCCTCGACTTTGGGACGCTGGAGATAATGCACCTGCTGGGCCAGATCGCGCAAGGCGAAGCCGATTTTCTGAAGCGAGGTCTCAACATTTTTCATGCCGCCGGTCTTGCCGCGGTCGGCTTCGGCTTGGAGCAAGACGCAGGCCTGGTCCACGTTGGCGGCGAGGAAGCCGAGGCTTTGCTCGCCGGTCTGGACCTGGTTGGCGCGGAAGCTGAGGCGGGCGTAGTCGGCGTTGATCTCGGCCATCTTGGCCAGCGTTTCGGCGCGGTCGGCCCCCTTTTGGCGGGCGGCTTTTTGGGTGAGCTGGGCGTAGTCGCGATCCAACTGGGCGGTGGAGGCGTCGGGGGACTGGGCGAGCGCGGCGATGGCCAGCGCCAAGGCGAGCAGGGCCGCGAGGGTTCGGGGGGGCTTCAACCCCATCGGAGTCATCCCCTTTAAGGATGCGCCCTGGAGACGGGGGTGACAATCCCTACGAAGTTAAAGCGGCGCGGAGGTAGGGGGCGAGGTGGGAGGCGGAGGAGGAGGCAACGGCTTCGGGGGGGCCTTCGGCCACCAAGCGGCCGCCGGCGGCGCCGGCTTCGGGGCCGAGATCCACGATCCAGTCGGCGGCTTTGATGACCTCGAGGTTGTGCTCGATCACCACCACGGAGCCGCCGGCGGCGAGGAGGCGTTCGAGGGCGGCGAGGAGCTTGGCGATGTCATCGAAGTGGAGGCCGGTGGTGGGCTCATCGAGCAGGAACAGGGTGCCGGCGGCGGCGCGGGGCGTGGCCAGATGGGCGGCGAGCTTGAGGCGCTGGGCCTCGCCGCCGCTGAGGGTGGTGGCGGACTGGCCGAGACGGAGGTAGCCGAGGCCGATCTCGTCGAGCAGGCGGAGCGGGCGCAGAATCTTCTCGGTGTTCGGGGCGGCGGCGAAGAAGCGCAGCGCCTCGGCGACGCTGAGCTGCAGCACCTGGTGGATGTTCCGGCCCTGGAATTCGACGGCGAGAATGGCGGCCTGGTAGCGGGTGCCGCTGCATTCCTCGCAGAGCAACTCGACGTCGGCGAGGAACTGCATGTCAACCGTGACCACGCCCTCGCCTTGGCAGGCTTCGCAGCGACCGCCGGCGACGTTGAAGGAGAAGTGGCCGGCGCGCAGGCCGCGCTTGCGGGCGGCGGGTTGCTGGGCAAAGAGCTCGCGGATGCCGTCGAAGGCCTTGAGGTAGGTGACCGGATTCGAGCGCGGGGTGCGGCCGATGGGGGTCTGGTCCACCAGGACAATGGCCTGCAGGTGGAGGGCGCCTTCGAGGGCGCGGCAGCCGACGAGCGCGGCGGGGGCGGCTTGCTCGGCGCCGGCCCGGGCGCTGTCGCGTTGCAGCAGGGCGCGAAGGTTGCGGTGCAGAACCTCGTGCACCAAGGTGCTCTTGCCGCTTCCGGAAACGCCGGTGACCGCGACCAAGAGGCCGAGCGGAATCTCGATATCGAGATTGCGGAGATTGTGCAGGTCGGCGCCGCGGATGGTAAGCAGGGAACGACCGGGCACGCGGCGGCGCTGGGGCACGGGGATGGCGCGCTCGCCGCGGAGGTACTGGCCGGTGAGCGAGGCGGGCGCGGCGGCCACCTTCTTCCAAGGGCCGGCGGCGACGAGGGCGCCGCCCTGCTCGCCGGCGCCGGGGCCGAGATCAAGCAGGTGGTCGCTGGCGCGCATGACCTCGGGATCGTGCTCGACCACCAGCATGGTGTTGCCCAGGTCGCGCAGCTCGCGCAGGATGGCGATGAGGCGGGCGGTGTCGCGGGGATGGAGGCCGATCGAGGGCTCGTCGAGGACGTAGAGCGCGCCGACCAACTGCGAACCCAGGCAGGTGGCGAGCTGGATGCGCTGGGCCTCGCCGCCGGAGAGGGTGGCGGCGGCGCGATCGAGGGAGAGGTACTCGAGGCCGACCTTCAGCAGGAAGTCGAGGCGGTGCTGGACCTCGAGCAGCACGGCCTGGGCGACCGCGGCTTCCTGCGGCGAGAGCAGCAATTGGGCGAAGAAGTCGCGGGCGCGGGCGATGGTGAGGGCGGTGGCTTGCGAGATGGAAAAGCGTTCGCCGGGCGCCGCATCCGAGCGCAACTGGACGCACAAGGCTTCGGGGCGCAGACGCGCGCCGCGGCAGACGGGGCAGAGGGTGTACTCGCGGAAGCGGCTGAGGAAGACGCGCACGTGGACGCGGTACTTCTTGCGCTCGAGCAGCGCGAAGAAGCCCTCGACGCCGGGGAACTTGCCCGCGCCCGACCAGACGATCTTCTGCTGCGCGGGGGAAAGCTTGTGCCACGGCACATCGAGCGGAAGGGCGGTGCGCTCGGAGACGCGCTGCAGGGCATTGCGCCAGCGCAGGCCGCGGGGCGTGTTCCAGGGCTCGATGGCGCCTTGGGCGAGGGTGCGGGTGGGATCGGGAATGACGCGGGCGAGGCTGATCTCGCTGGCGCGGCCGAAGCCCTGGCAGTGCGGGCAGGCGCCGAAGGGATTATTGAAGGAGAAGAGGCTGGGCTCGGGGGCTTCGAAGCTGCGGCGGCAGTTCTTGCACTCGAAGCGCTGGTTGAAGCGGAGGGGTGGACGGGCGGGCGGACCGGGGAACTCGAAGACCGCTTCGCCGGCCTCGCGGTAGGCGATCTCGATGCCGTCCACCAAGCGGGTGCGGAGCTCAGGGGCATCGGCCTCGAGTTTCAAGCGATCGACGAGGACAAAGACGGGCTGGTCGAGGTCGAGGTCGAGCAGCGACTCGGGGGTGGAGAACTCGACCAGCTTGCCGGCCTGCCAGAGGCGGTTGAAGCCGCGGGCGCGGAGTTCGGCCAAGCGCGGCTTGATGCCGGGCTCGCCGCCGCGCAGGTGGGCGGGGAACAGCAGCAGGCAGCGTTGGCCGGGGGCTTGGGCGAGGAGCGCGGCGACAGCGGAATCCACGTCGTTGCGCTCGACCTCGAGGTTGCAGTCGGGGCAGAAGATGCGGCCGGCGCGGGCGTAGAGCAGGCGGAGGTAGTCGTAGATCTCGGTGGCGGTGGCGACGCTGGAGCGCGGGTTGCGGCTGGAGGATTTCTGGCGGATGGCGATGGCGGGGGCGATGCCATCGATGGCATCCACCTCGGGTTTCTCCATGCGCTCGAGGAATTGGCGGGCGTAGGCGGAAAGGGACTCGACGTAGCGGCGCTGGCCTTCGGCGTAGATGGTGTCGAAGGCGAGGCTGCTTTTGCCCGAGCCGCTGACGCCGGTGACGACGGTGAGGGCGTTGAGGGGGATGTCCACGCTCAGGTTCTTGAGGTTGTGGAGGCGGGCGCCGTGGACGCTGAGGACTTCGCTGGCGGCCCTGGATTCTGTGTTCATTGCGTGCGCCCCTGCACCAGGCGAACCAGCTCCTCGACATACTCGACCGGAGTTTCGGGCAGGATGCCGTGGCCGAGATTGAAGATGAAGCCGCGCTGGCGGTTGCGCAGCAGGGATCGGGCTTGGGCGCGAAGCGGCTCGCCGCCGGTGACCAAGAGGGCGGGGTCGAGGTTGCCTTGGAGCGCGGGGACGGGCCGGCCGGCGAGCGGGGACCAAGCGTGGAGGCGCGGCCAGGCAGCATCGAGCGCGATGCGCCAATCGAGGCTGAGCGCATCGGCGCCGGTCTCGGCGGTGGCTTCGAGGTAGGCGCCGGTGCCGGTGGAGAAATAGATGACGGGGACGCCGGTGGCTTTGGCCGCGGCCACCAAGCGCTGGGTCGCGGGCAGGACGTGCTGGCGGTAATCATGCTCGCTGAGCACGCCGGCCCAACTGTCGAAGAGCTGGAGGGCGGCGGCGCCGGCGGCGACTTGCATCGCCAGGAACTCGGCCAGGCCGGCGGCGAGCTTGTGCATGAGCTCGGCCCAGGCGGCGGGCTGCTGATGCATGAGGCGCTTGGTTTCGAGGTAGGTGCGCGAGCCGCCGCCTTCGATGAGGTAGCTGGCGAGGGTGAAGGGCGCGCCGGCGAAGCCGAGGACGGGAAGCTGGCCGGCGAAATGCCGGTATACGCGGGCGATGGCTTCGCCGACGAAGTCGAGCTGGCCGCGCCACGACGGCGGCAGGCGGGCGATGTCGGCGGCGGTGCGCAGCGGCGGCGAAAGCCGGGGGCCCTCGCCCGCGGCGAACTCGAGCCCGAGGCCGAGGGGGCGGGCGGGCAAGAGCAGGTCGGCGAAGATGATGGCGGCGTCGGTGCCGAGGCGCTCGGCGGCGGTGATGGTAATTTCGGCGGCGAGCGCGGGGGTGGTGCAGAGCTCGAGCAGGGAATGGCGGGCGCGCAGGGCGCGGTACTCGGCCATGTAGCGGCCGGCTTGGCGCATGAGCCACACCGGCGGGCGATCCACGGCTTGGGAGCGGCAGGCGGCGAGGAAGCGCTGGGCGGGGTTCATGCTTGGGCGCAATCCTCGACGGCGCGCAGCACGCGGCGGGCGTGCTCGGGGCGGGAGCGGGGGTTCATGACCACGAGGCGGAGGCAGCGGCGCGGACCGGGGCTGGATGCCCCGCCCTCGAGGACGGTCGAGCTGATGTAGGCGCGGCCGCTGGCGTTGACGGCTTGCTTGAGGGCGGCGTGGCGGCGGTCGGCGGCGGCGGCCGAGCGCGGCGGATGGCGGAGGGCGAAGCAAAGGATGTTGCTCTGGGGGCGATGCAGGGGCACCAGCACGGAGGAGCGGGCGCAGTATTCGAAGGCGGCGAGGGCGGTGGCGCAGACGCCTTCGGCCCAGCGCGCGAAGCAGCGCGGGCCGTAGGCTTGCCATACGAGCCAGATCTTGAGGGCGTCGAACCGCTGCGAGCAGGCGATGGTGAAGGGGCCGACGTCGCCGGGCGCGGCGGGCGAATGGGCGCGGCGGTGGAAGAGGTAGGGCGCGTCCTGCTCGAAGGCGGAGCGCAGGCGGCGGCCCTGGCGCACCAGCACGCAGCCGGCGGCGAGGGGCATGAACATCATCTTGTGGGGATCGAAGGCGATGGAATCGGCGCGCTCGAGGCCGCGCAGCAGCCGGCGCAGGCGCGGGCTGAAGGCCATGCCGCCGCCGTGTGCCGCATCGACGTGGAACCAGGCGCCGAGGGCGCGGGCGGCGCGGGCGAGGGCGTGGAGATCGTCGAAGCTGCCGGTCGGGGTCGAGCCGGCGGTGCCGACCAGGATGAAGCGGCGGAAGCCGGCGCGGCGGGCGGCGCGCGCGGCATCGGCGACGCGGGCGGGATCGGTGCGGTGGAGGGCATCGGTGGGAATGGAGAAGACGCTGCCGCCGCCCATCCCCATGATGCTGGCGGCGCGGGCGATCGAGTAATGGGTGTGCGCGCCGGCGAGGATGGCGAGCTGGGCGGGAGGTTTCATCGCGGCGCGGGCGGCGAGCAGGGCGGTGAGGTTGGCGAAGCTGCCGCCGGGCACGAGCGAGCCTTCAGCGGAAGGCGGGAACCCGACCAGCTTCTTGAAGCGGGCGATCACGGCGCGGTCCACCAGCGTGCCGGCGGGCGACATGTCATGCACGGCGATGCTCTGGTTCATCGCCGCCACCCAGGTCTCGACCAAGGCGGCCAGCGGAACCGGTGCCGCAATTTGCTGCGCCATGAAGCAGGGATGGTTGATGCGCAGGCTGGCGCGGCCCAGGGAGGCGACCCAGGCGGCGGCGGTTCGATCGGTCAGCGGCGCGGCCAGGGTGCGGCGGGCGCGGCGCAGGAAGTCGGGGGAGCGGACCGGCCCGGAACCGGACTGGGTGAGCTCGGCGACGGCGAGGTCGCTGAAGGCGCGGCCGAGGCGGCGGAGGTCGGCCGGGTTCCAGCCCGGAAATCCATCAGCGGCGGTCTTCTCCATGGGGAAATTCAATGATAGCGTGGGGATGCTTATGGGTCCGGGCCGCATACGCGAGCTGGACGGCCTGCGTGCGCTGGCCGTGCTCGGGGTGATCAGCTTTCATTACACGCTGGGCACGCCGCTGGCGAACCGCGCCTCGGCGATGGGATGGGCGGGGGTGGACCTGTTCTTCGTGCTCTCGGGGTACTTGATCACCAGCATCCTGCTGAAGGCGCGGGAGCGAGGACGGTACTTCCGGACGTTCTACGCGAGGCGCGCGCTGCGGATTTTTCCGGTCTACTACCTGCTGCTCGGCTTTTATTTCCTTGCCGCGCGGCTGGGCGGCGGGGCGCAGCCGCTGGAATACTGGGGGATGCATGCGGCGTTCTTGTCGAGCACGGTGGAGTTCTTCCGCTCCTGGAAATTCGCCGCACCGGCGTTCGTCTACGGCGGCCTGACCGTGCTGTGGTCGCTCTCGATCGAGGAGCAGTTCTATCTGCTGTGGGCGCCGCTGGTGCGGTGGCTGCCGCGGCGGCAGCTGGGGTGGGCATTGGGAGCGATCGTCATCGCCGCGCTGGCGCTGCGTTGGCGATTGCACACGGCGGCGTTTCCCGAGTACCGCTACTTCCCGGCGCGTCTCGACAGCTTGGCCTGGGGCGCGCTGCTGGCCCTGCTGCTGGTGCGCTGGCGGGAGGGCGGCATGCCGGCGGAGCATCAGACAAAGTGGCTGGGATGCGCCGGGGCGGCGGGGTTGGCGGGGTTCGCAGGCCTGTGGCTTGGGACCGGCGGGGAGCGCGCAAATGCCAGCTTCGCGGTCTGGGGATACACGGCGCTCGGGATATGGTTTGCCGCAGCGGTGGGGTGGGCCGTGCTGCAGGCGGGGAGCCGGAATTGGATTTGCCGCGGGCTGCGGCTGCCACCCGCGCAATACCTGGGGAAAGTGAGCTATACGTTGTACTTGGTGCACTACCCGGTGCTGCTGGCGGTGGGGAGCGCGGCGGCGTGGGGCTCCGGGGCGTGGGCGATGGCGGGCCGGGGAGCGCTCAGCCTGGGGCTGGCGGTGGGGATTGCGGCGGCCTCGTGGCGGTGGGTCGAAGCGCCATTATTGGCGTTCAAGGAGCGCTGGGCGCCGGACCGGGCGCGGGCGGGCGAACCGGGCCGCCCGGCTTTGCGTACCCAAGAAGTAGTGGCATGATTTGGGGAACTTTATGTATTGCAATCAATGCGGATCAGGGCTGCCGGCGGGGGTGATGTATTGCACCCACTGCGGCAAGGCGGTGGGAGCGGCACCAGTGGCGGCGCCCGGCACGGGCCCCGCACCCATGACGGCGAACAGCGCGGCCGGACGCGTGCTGCGGCACCGGAACGTGCTCGGAATTCTGTGGCTGGTCCTGGGCATGCTCGGGTTGACCGGCTCGGCGGTGCTGCTGGGCATTTCCGGCATGCACGGGCGCGGCTTCGGCGGCTGGGACCAATGGGGCGGCCCGTGGACCGGGATGCCGCCGTTCGTGGGCGGCATCCTGGGCGGACTGGGAGTGGGGCTGCTGATTTTCTCGGTGCTGCGCATCATTGCCGGGGTGGGGCTGCTGACGCTGCAAAGCTGGGCGCGGATGCTGACCATCGTGGTGGCCATCATCAGCCTGATCAACATTCCGTTTGGAACGGCGGTCGGCATCTACACGCTTTGGGTGCTGATGCCGGACGAAAGCGACCGCGAATTCGCCCAATTGGCGCAGCAACGGGCGCGGGGCGGGAGCTAGCCGCTAGCTGGCGCGAGAGATGGCGGCGGGCGCGGGGCGCAGGGCGGCGGCCCAGGTCAGGATGGTCTCGGCGACTTCCTGCCAGCCGTCTTCGAGCATGAGCATGTGGCCGCGGTCGTGGAGTTGGATCGCGCAATGATAGAACTCGGCCAGGCGGCGCTGCTCGCTGGCCGGAATCAATCGGTCGTCGGAGCCGGCGACGACCAGGCAGGGCGAGGTGATGCGGTTCGTATCCACGCTGACGAGGCCGACGACCATCTGCATCGAGGCGCGGCCGGAGTCGGGCACGTCGCGGCAGTAGATCTCGGCGCGCACAGCGGGCGGCAGGCGGTTGTTGACGAGCGCGTCCTGCAAGCTCGAATCGAGCACTAGAGTATTGCCGGTGAGCGGCAACAGCACCTCGCGCCAGGGATGGCGGAGCAGGTGCTTCCACATGGGCCAGTAGGCGCGGCGGAACATGTGCCAGGGCGGGGCGCTGGCCAGGAAGACGTAGCCGAGCTGGGCGTGGGATTCGGCCAATTTCTGCGCCACGAGGCCGCCCATGCTGTGGCCGACGACCACGCAGGGGCCGACCGCGCGCTCGATTTCGTGGAGCGCGGCGGCCACCCACAAGGCGTAGGTCTCGACGCTGTAGGTGCCCATGCGCTCGGCGGTGGCGGGATCGCGCAGGTCGCCGTGGCCGGGGAGCTCGACCGCGTAGCTGCGGGAGCCGCGCTTGGCGAAGTAGCGCTGGAAGAAGTCCCAGCCCCAGATGCCGCCGCCGAGGCCGTGGACGAGCAGCATCGGCGGGCCGGTTTCCGGGCCCGCAGGCAGCGTCAACAGGCAATCGAGCGGGCCCAATTTGAGCGTTTCGCTGCGCATGGCGGGTCTAAGTCATTATGACGACCAAGCCAACTCCGGGGTCTAGCGCGGAGGGCGGTAAAATCAGGCAATGTGCACACGCATCGGCAAACTGGGCCTTTTGGCGGGGCTGGCGTTGCTGTTGGGGTCAATGCTGACCTTGGCGGGCTGCCATGCTCCCTCGGCGGTGCCGGGGCCCCAGCCGGCGCCGGCGGGGAACTACACCGCTGACATTCAGACGGACTTGGGAACCATCACGGTGCAACTATTTGCGCAGCAAGCGCCGCTGGCGGTGGGGAACTTCGTGGGATTGGCCGAAGGCACGCAGGAGTGGAGGAATCCGGTGAGCGGCGCCATCGAAAAAGGCAAGCCGTTCTATAACGGCTTGATCTTTCATCGCGTGATCCCGAACTTCATGATCCAGGGCGGCGATGCCCTGGGGAATGGCCGCGGCGATGGCGGCTACATGTTCGACAACGAGCCCGCGCCGGAGCTCACATTCGACCGTCCCGGACGGCTGGCGATGGCGAATGCGGGGCCGAACACCAACGGCACGCAGTTTTTCATCACCGTCGCGCCCTACCCTTCGCTGAACGGGAACTACACCATCTTTGGGCAGGTGACGGCGGGGCAGAACGTGGCCAACGCCATCAGCCAGGTGCCGAGGGATGCTAACGATAAGCCGCTGACACCCGTCCATATTGTGAAGATCACCATCCACCGCGGCTGAAGGCTTCATCCACATGACCGCTGCTGCACGCGTTGCCGGGGTTGGGCTGCTGGCGCTAGGGGTGTGCGCAGGACCGGCAGTCGGGCAAGGAAGGGCGGGCGCCGGGCGCGGAGGACGCGGGCCGCTGCCGACGCCGCTGGCCGACCCGGGAGCGCCGGCGGAGCTGTTCCGGCAGGCGCGGCAGGCGATTGCGGCGCTTCCACCGGTGGTGGCGCCGCGCGCCATGGTGGACTTGGCCCAGGATGAGGCGCGCGAGCTGCCCGAGCAGAGTCTCACCGACTTCGCAGCGGCGTTTCGCTTGGCGCTAGCATTGCCGCTGCCGCAGGGCGCCGACGACGCGGCAGGGCAGGCGCAGTTGGTGCTGAAGCAGAACATCGAGCTCGAAACCACGGGAGCGCTCGGGCGGCGGGGCGAGCAGGACCAGGCGCTGGCGCTGGTGCGGCAGGCGGACGTGGCCAAGGGTCCGCTGTACGACCAGTTGATTCTGCTGGCCGATCGTCCGCAGGTGGATTTCTGGCAGCGGGCCGGACGCGGGCGCGGTGACGCCAAGCCGGACGCTCCATCCGAGGAGGAGGCGCCGGCGGTTGCAGCGAAGCGGGCGGAGGAACAGCAAGCCGCGCTGGACCGGGTGTTCGCGCTGGTGCAGGAGTGCAAGCGGGCGGATGGGACGTACCCGTACCGCGGGGTGGCGAATGTGCTGCGGCGGCCGGGGTTCAACGGCCTCGAGCGACTGAGCTTGGTGCGCGACGGGTACCAATGGGCGGCGAACGAGACCGACCCGAACCAGATCGCGGCGGCGACGATGTTCCTGCAAGCCGGGCATCAGGTCGAGCCCGCGCTCGACGGCACGCTGGAGCCGACGCTGCTGACGCTGCTGCGGCGGGTGGCACAGGATCAGGCGGCGACGGCGACCGGCGCCGCGCGCAACAACGGCAACCGGCTGATGGCGCTGCTGCAGCAGGTGGATGCGGGCCAGGCCCAGCGGCTGGGGCTCGAGCTGCCCGGGGTGGGGGCGCAAGCGCTGGCCAACGCCCAGCAGCAGAGCGCGCAGCTGGCGATGACGCAGACGCAATACCAAGCCATGTCGGGCGCGGTCGCCCAGGTGCGGAACACGCTGCAGGCCCAAGGCGTGCGGGGCGGACCTGGGGGCCAGATCACGATCAATATGACCATGCAGGACGCCACCGGGGCGACGGTCACGTCGCCGATGGTGTTCAACATAACCCCGAGCGCGCCGCCGCCGGACGCCTCCGGCCAAAGCAGCGGCGCGCAGCAATTCGTGGCGCTGCTGGCGCAGGCGGAATCGCTGCAGCGCAAAGACGCGGCACAAGCCTTGGGCTACGCCAATCAAGCCAGCGACCTGCTGGACGACGCCACGCTGGCGAGCGAGCTGCTGCCGGCGACGCGGCTGGCGATGCTTTACGGCCAGCTCGGGGCGAACGCCGAGGCGGCGCGACTGCTGACGCGCTGCCTATCCGCAGCCGACAGCGCGGGGGTGGCGGTGGACACCAACTTCTACGCGGCCGATGCGATGCAGCAGGCCCAGACCGCAACCTCGCTCGCCTCGGCGCAGGGCTCCGTGCTCGATGTCTACAGCCTGGCCGCCCGGCTCGACTTCGGCACCACCGCGGCCCGCGCCGCAGCTGCGAGCTTCGTGCTGCTGAAGCCGCTGGTGCTGGCGCGGGTAGCGCTGGTGGGCGAAGTCGGGCAAGGGCCGGCGACGATGGTCAGCTTCGGCCGCGGCGGACGCCAGAATTAAAAATTGATCTCCAGGTGCAGCACGTCCTGGACGCGGTAGTCGTGGTCCACGAGGCAGATGTGGTCGTCGATCACCTCGTAGCGCCAGCCGCGGGGGGCGGGCTCGAGCTGGACGAGCAAGGCGTGCGGCACCGGGTGCATGCGCGCCCGCCAGCCGCGGTCGAGCACGAAGCCGATGCGGAGCTGGGACTCGAGATCGGGCGGAAGGCGGTCGCGATCGCGGAAGCCGGTCGGGGGGTGGTCGTGGTGATCCTTCACCCAAACGCGCACGGCGTCGCGGTCGTGGTCGCTGAAATGGTGGTCATTGCCGCGGCCGCGGCCGTGATCCTGGGCGGCGGCGAGGCCGAAGCCGCTGGTGGCCACGGCAAAAGCGATGAAAACAGGCAGTTTGCGAAACGTCATCTGCGTCCTCTTTCTTGTATTGCCCAACGCAGACGAATTGGCGCTTTGCCTATAAGACGTTCGGGAAGCCGGTCTGGGTTCAGAGTCTTGCGCCGCCCTGGCATTCGCTTTTTCTTCGCTATACAATACGGGACATGAGGAAGATCGTCCACGTGGACATGGACGCGTTCTACGCCTCGGTGGAGCAGCGCGACGACCCCGGACTGCGCGGGCGGCCGGTGGTGGTGGCCTGGAAGGGCCAGCGCTCGGTGGTGTGCGCCGCGTCGTATGAAGCGCGGCGCTTCGGCGTGCGCTCGGCCATGCCGGCGATCACGGCGGAGCGGCTGTGCCCGCGGGCGATCTTCGTGCCTCCCGATTTTCCGCGCTACCAGGCGGCCTCGCGCCACGTGCGCAGCATTCTGCTGCGGCACACCGATCTGGTCGAACCGCTTTCGCTCGACGAAGCCTACCTGGATGTGACCGAGAACCGCACCGGCCTGCCCACCGCCACCGCGGTGGCGAAGGCGGTCCGGGCGGCCATCCGGGAAGAGCTGAACCTCACCGCCTCCGCCGGGGTCGCGCCCAACAAGTTCCTGGCCAAGATCGCCTCGGATTGGCGCAAGCCCGACGGATTGTTCGTGATCCAACCGGGCGACATCGAGGCGTTCCTGCCGCCGCTGCCGGTGGGCCGCCTGCCCGGCGTCGGCAAAGTGACCGAGGCGCGTCTGCGGGCGATGGGCATCGGCAGCGTGGGCGAGCTGCGCAGCCGCGGGCGCGACGCGCTCGAAGCCAGCTTTGGAAAATGCGGTGCGCGCTTTTGCGAACTCTCTTGCGGCATCGACGCGAGTCCGGTGGTGCCGAACCGGCCGACGAAATCCATTTCGGCCGAGACTACGATCGAGAGCGACGTGCCGCTCGACCACACCGCCGAGCTGATCGCCAAGCTGGCCGAGCGGGTTTGGACGGCTTCCAGGAAGGATGCGCGCGAGGCGCGGACGATCGTCCTCAAGCTCAAGACCAGCGAGTTCGCGATTCTAACGCGCAGCCAGACATTGACCCGCCCGATCGAATCCGCGCTCGAACTAGCGGCGGTCGCTCAGGCGCTGCGCACGCGGGTGGCGCGCCTTCCCACCGAGCGCTACCGCTTGGTGGGCGTGGGGCTGAGCCATTTCCATTAACCCACGCCGCAGCGGATGGCGAACGGAGAAGGGGAACATTGAAGGGCTGGTCATAGGCAGCGCAGCAATTCCGATCGCGCAGTGACGGCCGCCGATCTGCCGGTATTCTGGATTTCATGTCTCTTCGCCGGCATTGGCAGGAGCTGTTCCGACACGAGCAGTGGCGCACCGGGATCGTGGACGCGCCCATCGCGGCCTTCCTGGAATCCGGCTATCGTCCCCGAGTCCGCTGGCTGCCGACACCGGGGCGGCGGGGGTTCTACGCGGATCCGTTCGGGCAGGTCAGCGAACAGGGATTGACGATCTATTGCGAGCTGTGGCTGGCGGGGCGGGAGCGCGGCCACTTGGTGGCGCTGGATGCGGCCGGAAGAACGGTGCGGCCGCTGCTCGGGTTTCCCGACGATGTGCATTTGTCGTACCCCTACGTGGTTGAAGAGGACGGAGAGTTGTACTGCGTGCCCGAGGCGTGGGAAACGGGCGAGATCACCCTCTACCGCTTGCAGCCGGGCGAGCGTCCGCACTGGGACTTCGCGGCCACGATGGTGCCGGAGTTCCCGGGCGTGGACCCGACGCTGTTCCGCCACGACGGCCGCTGGTGGATGGCGGCGACGAATCGCGGGACGGATCCCGATGCGGATCTCCATCTGTGGCACGCGCCGGCGCTCCGCGGCCCCTGGACGCCGCATCGGCGCAATCCGGTGAAGCAGGATTTGGCATCGGCGCGGCCAGCGGGGACGCCGTTTGCGGTTGACGGCATGCTGTACCGCCCGGCGCAGGATTGCAGCCAGACGTATGGCGGCGCGGTGGTGATCCATCGCGTGCTGCGGCTCACGCCCGAGGAGTTCGAAGAGCAGCCGGTGGCCCGGGTTGCGCCCGAGCGCCGCTGGCGGTACAACGAAGGCCTGCATACGCTGTCGGGGGTGGGGAACATCACCCTGATCGACGCCAAGCGCACCGGAATCTACCCGACGCTGTGCTGGCGGATGCTGCGGCGGAAGCTCAGTGCCCTCGGGAGGCACTGATCCATGGTGGAGGTACGATCGAGATGCAGGCCGATGCCGGCGCATGCCAGCAGCGGCACCGGGGCAGCCGCAGGCCATGGCTTCCGTGAATTCCCGCTGGCGACGTTCGGTCCGATTGCGCGGACACTGGAGGACGCTGCGCCTGGCCGCACTCTGGTGCGCCGTTCGGCTGCGGCACCCCGGGCGCGCCGTTCCGCCGGGGTTCGACCTCGAGTTCGGCCTGGCCACCGATCGGAATGGCGACAAGCCGGGCGAGCGCGCCACCCCGGTGCAGGGCGTCGAATACGGCCCGGTGGACCTCGAGCACTTCGCCGAGCTGATGGCTCTAGTCGAATTCACCCGCAACGATTTCGTTTTCTGCGACTTCGGCTGCGGCCGGGGCCGGGCGCTGATGCTGGCCTCCGCGTTCCCGTTCCGCCAAATTCGCGGGGTTGAATACGACCGCGACTTGGCCCGGTCGGCCCAGTGTCATCTGGAACGGTGGGCGCGACGGCGATGGCCGAGCAAGCGGTGCCATGACTTCGGGGTGGAATGGGCCGACGCCACCGGTTGGGATTTCCCCATCGCGCCGTCGGTGTTCTACTTCAACGAACCGCTGAACCCGCCCCAGCTTGCCGTGGTGGCTGCCCGCATCCGCGCATCGCTGGCGGCGCACCCACGCGATGCCTACGTGCTGTATTTGGGCGATTGGGGCGCGCCGGTGTGGGAGGCGGAGCACGATTTCGCCCTGGTTTTTGCCGCGGACGACCGCAGGGCCTACCGCTGGCAGGGGCGCGCCTAGCGCTGCCTAAAATGGGGTCGGGCGCTGGCCGGTGACTGAAATATTGGGTGGCCGAGCCCCGCGGCGGGTTACTCTGGCAGATATGCGCCCTTCGCCGTTCTTGTTCGCTTCGACCGCCGGTCTGCTTGCCTGTTTCCTCGCCGCCGCGCCGTGCGCCGTTGCCCAGGCCGCCGCACCGGCGACGCCTGCAGCGGCCTCCAAGGCGGATGCCGCCAAGCCGGCCGACGACAAAACGCTGCCGCCGCTTCCGGCCGATGCGCATGTGCAGCAAAGCGTGACGCTCAACGGCAAGCGGCTCGACTACACCGTGACCGTGGGCACGCTGCCGGTGCGCGACGCCGCCGGCGCGACCACCGGCAAGCTGGTCTACACCGCCTACACGGTCGCCGGCACCAACCGCCCCGTCACCTTCGCCATGAACGGCGGCCCGGGGGCGTCGTCGGTGTTCCTCAACTTCGGCGCCATCGGCCCCAAGCATCTCAAGATGGGCAACGAGGGCGACAGCCCGTCGGATCCGACCGCGCTCACCGACAACCCGGGCACGTGGCTCGATTTCACCGATCTGGTGTTCCTCGATCCCATCGGCACCGGCTTCAGCCGATCGCTGGTTTCACCCGCGGAGACGGCGAAGCAGTTCTGGTCCACCGAGGCCGACATCGAATACCTGTCGCGCTCGATCTACGACTGGCTGGTGAAGAACGATCGCTTGCAGTCGCGCAAGTATCTGGTGGGCGAGAGTTACGGCGGCTTCCGGGTGCCGCGCATCACCTATTTCCTGCAATCGCAGATCGGGGTGGCGATGAACGGCATCGTGCTGGTCTCGCCGTACCTGAATCCAACCATCCAGAACGACGGCGACCTTTCCCCGATTCCCTGGATGCTGACGCTGCCTCCGATCACGGCCGCGCATCTGGAGCGCGAGGGGAAGCTCACGCCGGAAGCGATGCAGGCGGTGATCGCCTACACCATGGGCGACTACGCCACGGCGCTGCTCAAGGGGCGCGCCGACCCGGCGGCGACTGCGGCCATGATCCAGAGGGTCACCGAAATGACCGGGCTCGATCCGGCTTTCGTCAAGGAATCCGGGGGCCGGCTCGACACCGGGGCCTACCTGCGCGAAGTCCATCGCGAACAGGGCACGCTGGGCTCGGTATACGACTCCAACGTGACCATGTTCGACCCGTTCCCGTATGCGCCGCAGCAGCGCGCCAATGATCCGCTGCTGGCGGCCATGGTCGCTCCCGCCACCACGGCGATGGTGGATTTCATCACCCGCGTGGTCGGCTGGAAGGTGGATGCGCGCTACAACGCGCTCTCCTACGAGGTCAATGCCCGCTGGGGCGACCAGGACACGCTGCGCACGGGCTCGGTCGAGCAGTTGCGCGATGCGGTCGCCGCCGACCCCAAGATGCGGGTGGTCATCGCCCATGGCTGGAACGACCTTTCGTGCCCGTTCATGGGCTCGGTGCTGAGCGTGGACCAGATGCCGATCATGGGCGACGCCACCCGGGTCTCGATCCACGAGTTCCCTGGCGGACATATGTTCTACACGCGGGAGTCCAGCCGCGAACAGTTTCATCAGGCGGTGGAGGCGATGGTGGAGAAGCACTGAGCCGCGGAATGAGCTAAGCTGCGCGCATGAAGCTTTTCGGCCTTGCCCTGATCGCCGGCCTCGGCATTGCCGCCGCCGCCCAGCAGCCCAGCCAGCAGATCATCGTCACCACGCTGCCCAGCCATGGCGACGAGCTGCCGGCCATCGCCGCCTCCCAGGTCAGCGTGCAGCAGGGGCATGAGCGCGACGCGGTGCTCTCCTGGCAGCCGTGCACCGGCGTCAACGCGCCGCTTGAGCTCGGCATCGTCATCGACGACGACACCCAAGGGCTCGGCTCCTCGATGGACGACCTCAAAGCGTTCATCAAAGGCTTGCCGCCGACCACCGCGGTGGCGCTGGTCTACATGCATACCTCGACCGTCAGCATCGTGCAGGCGCTGACCACCAACCACGAGGTCGCGGTGCAGCATCTGCGCATGCCTAACGGCGGCGCCAGCTCGTCGCCGAGCCCCTACGGTTCGCTGCAAACGTTGATGGCCAAGTGGCCGCGCCATGCGGGGCGGCGACGGGAAATGATTTTCATCTCCGACGGGGAAGAGCACAACGGCGGCAACGACGCCAACAACATTACCTTCAAGACGGCGGTGCAGGACGCCGTGGCGAGCAATATCGTGGTGTATACGATTTTCGTGTCCGGCGCCGCCGACAACATGGATTCCGGGGGCGCGGGAGTGCCGCTGGGCGCGGCCGGCGCCGGGTTCGCGCGGCTGGCGTCGAGCCAGATTCAGACCAACAACGGCAGCCAGAACCTCGGCGTGCTGGCCGAGGCCACCGGCGGCGTGGCCTATGCCCAGGGCGACGGCACGCCAACCCGGCTGGAGCAGTTCCTCAAGGACATCGGCGAGCGCCTGAGCAACCAATACACGCTCGGCATCACGCCGGCGCCCAGCAAGGGCGACGCCATGGTCGGCCTCAAGGTCGAGGTGAAAGACGCCAAGGCCAAGATCACCGCGCCCAAGCAGATCGTGGTGCCGAAGGGCTAGGATTACTTCAGCGCGGCGTCGTGCTTGAGGATCACGCTGGCGGCCGCGCGCATGCGCTTGCGGTCGAGCACCCGTTCGGAGGGCAGCTTGGCGGCGTCGGCCTCGAGTTGCTGCGCCAAGCCGTTCAACGCGGTGACCGCCGAGGCGCGATTCGCGCCCGCGGCGCCCTCGACCTTGGCCATGCCGTCGTTCAGCGCGGCAATCTGGTCGGCGGGCACGGCGTTGCCGCGTGCCAGTTGATCCAGGTACGCCCGCGCCACCACGAACTCGTTGGGCCAGGTATAGTGCGGCTGCTCCTGCACGTTGAGGTCGCCGGAGACGCCGCTGTTCCAGCGGGCGAGCTTGGCGGCGTCAATTTCGTTCTGGGTGAGGTACTTGCTCGGGGTGAGCTGGAACACATCCAGGCCGCGGGCGATCTCGGAGCCGTAGAGGTAGCCTTTGTACCAGTACACCGACCAGTAGCCGCCGATGATCATGGTGTTGGGATCAATCGGGCCGCGGTCGAAATAGGCGATCTCCTGCACCTTGGCCGGATCGGTGAAATCGAAGACGGTGGCGCCGCCTTGATAGAACGCCTGCGACATGATGTCGCGCCCTGGGACCGGAATCAGGCTGCCGTTGTGGGCGACGCAGTTCTCCTGGTCGGTCTGCCACGCCGGCATTTTGTAATACCCCTCGAATTTCATGTGGCGGGCGCTGCCGCGGCCGACGATGTCGAAGAGCGCGTCGCCGCCCCAGTTGGGCGGATCCTGCTGGCGGCAGCGGGGCTGGGTGCCGCCGCCCCATTCATCGCTGAACAGCACGGTGGTGCCGTCGTTGTTGAAGGTGGCGGAGTGCCAGAAGGAGAAGGCCGGATCGGCCATGTCATCGAGGCGCACCGGCTTGACCGGATTGCTGACGTCGAGCAGGATGCCGTTGCCGGCGCAGGCGCCGCCGGCGAGGCCCAGCCATGGATAGGTGGTGATGTCGTGGCAGCCGACGGTGGCGCGGGCCAGGGGCTCGCCCGTGCCCTGGGCGCGGCCATGCAGGCCGTCAATCGCGCCGGTGTTGGCGTCGGCGAAGATGAAGGCGTGGTTCACCACCTTCGAGCGCTCGGGGTGGGCGAGCGGGACCTTGATGACATCAATGCCGTAGCTCGAGGTGTGCGGATCGTCCGGGCCGCCGTTGTCGCAACCGGCCATCTCCTGCGGCGAACGAACGCCAGCGGTGCCGGCGACATAAACATAGATGTCGGCTGGATCCTTGGGATCGGTCACCAGGGTGTGGGTATGCGATCCGCGGCAGGTCTGCACCATGGCCACGCTCTTGGGGCGGAGGGGGTTGGTGATGTCGAAGATGCGCACGCCGCGGGCGCGGTTCGGATCGGGCGGCGGCGGCTGGCGCAGCCCGCGGGCGGCGCCGGCATTGGCACCGCGCGCGGCCGGCGCCGGGCGCGGCGGCGGCGAGCTGCAGTCCACGCGGCCGTCGGTCTCGACCGACATGAAGGCCAAGTTGCCCCAGATCGAAATGTCCCCCTGCCCGCCCGGGCAGGAGAGAATCGTCTCGAGCTTGGTGTGCGCCGGGTCGGAGATGTCGTAGAAAATCAGGCCGTGGAAATTGCCCTGGATGGCCAGTTTGCCGTTCTTGCCGAAGGCCAAATCGGAGTTGGCGTAATCCAGGCTGCGCGGGCTGCCGCTGGGGTCGAACATGCCTTCGGGCTGATGCAGGCTCTCGACCAAGGTCATGTTCTCGATGGCTTCGCCGGCGTCGTACTTGCCCGCTTTCAGCCCCTCGCGGGGGTCGGGCTTGTGGCAGGGCGGCGCGGCGCCGCGCCCGCGTCCGGCGCCGGGCAAAGGCTGGCCCGAAGCCATGGCCGCCAACTGCTCGGGCGTGCAGGGCTGGGGAATCTGCTGGTTGGGCAGTTGCGCGCTGAGCGCAAGCGAAAGCGCGCCGGCGGCGCAGGCGATGAACACGGTGCGGGCGGTGAGCGAAGTCATTTTGCGGGCCTCCCCAAAAGTCCGTTCATGCGGTCAATTTCCATGCGCTGGTCGGTATCCACGCTGGTGGCGAAGTCGGCCATGTTCGGCTCCAGCCCGCTGCCGGGCTGGGCGCGCAGATCGGCCACCATTTGCAGGGCGCCGGTGTGGTGCTGGATCATGCTGGTCAGGAACAAGCGGTCGAACGCGGCTCCGTGCGCCGCGCCCAGCGCCTTCATTTGCGCCGGCGTGAGCATGCCCGACATCATGCCCATGGGCTTGCCGTCGAGCATCATGCCTTGCGGCGTGTGCTTGGGCACGGCCTGGCCGCGCGCGGTGAGCCACACGGTCATGGCCTTGATCTCGTCGCTTTGCGAAATCTGGATTTTGTCGCCGAGCAGTTGCAGCTCATGGTTGCTGGTGTGGCTGGGGATGAGGGCCACCATCTGCAGCGCCTGCATATGGTGATGGATCATGCCCTGCATGAAGGCCACGTCGGCGGGCGTGTAATCAGCGTCGTGGAACTTGGGCGCTTCTCCGGCCGGCAGCACCTTCGAATCCTGCCCGGGCGCGCCCGGCTGCACCACCGCCTCGGGCACCGGCGCCGCCGACGGCGCGGCTTGAGTCGAAGAGGCGGGTGCGGAAGCGGTTCCGCACCCGGCCCAAACGACTGCCCCCAGCAGTCCGGCTAGCAGCGATTTTGCGATCGTCAAGCTTCCCCTCAACCCAGAACCATACACCTGTGCCCGCAGCCCTGCAAGCGGCTCAGCCCAGAATTTCCAGATCCGGGAAGTAGCGACGGTAAAAGCCGCGGTCGCGGGTCAGCAGCCGCCCGCCGCGCACGGAGGCATGCGCCCCGACCAGGAAGTCGCCCAGCAGGCGGGTTCGCGAGCCCCCGGCCCGGCGGTACTCGATCCAGCGCAATCCCGCCAAGTCTGCACACGCGAGGTCAAAGCCATCGAACTCGACTCCAGCGCGCGCCATAGCCTGGGCCATGGCGGGGGTGTTTGCGAACTGGCCCCGCACCTCGGCCCAAACCACGGGGCAGGCGACGACAACGCCGAGCGCAAGGGCCTCGTGCAACAGATCCTGCGAGTGGTCCGCAAAGCGAGGGTCGTCCACCAATAGGTCAATCAGCAGCGAGCTGTCCACCGCGGTGGTCACTTCTTGCGCGGGGCCAGCGGCGCGAGCCGTTCTGGATCCAGGCGCGGATCCCAGTCCGGCCCGCGCAATTCGCGAATCAGCTCGTCCGCATCCACGCGGGGAAGAATACCGCGGATGCTGTCCAAGCCGGCGCGGACCTGTTTGCGGGCGGTCAACCGCCCGTTCGCTTCCTCGAATTCGAGCACCGAGCCTTTCCGCAGCCCCATGCGGTCGCGCAGCGGCTTGGGGATGGTGACCTGCCCCTTTTCGCCTACCGTAGCCTTCATACCGAAATGGTAGGATCGCGCGGGTAGGAATGCAAGCAGCGGTCACGGGCTGGCGCGATCCGCAGCGGGGGCGGGAAGCGGGCCACGCCCAGGCGAGGGCGAGTTGCGGGCGGTGATGTGCGAGAGCACGGCTTCGAGCATGGGGGTCATGCGGTTGAGTTGACGGGCGCGGATGAGGGCGTCCCAGAGCCGCTCGAAGCGCTTCCAACCGGCCGCGTAGAAGAAGTGCTTGGCCTGGTGCTGGAGGGTGCCGTGGGTCCACGAGGCGCGGGCGATCGAGGACCAGGTGTAGAAGTCGCGGTAGGCCTTCCAGTACCCGGCTTCGAGCGGGGCGGGGGTGAGGCGGGCGGGGCGGTAGACGACGTGGCGGGTGTCGTAGAGATCCCAGTTGGAGGTGGTGAGGCGGCTTTCCTGCTGCATGCGGGCGTAGAGGCGGGTGCCGGGGTACGGGGTCTGGATGTGGAAGGTCGCGGTGGTGAGGCCGTGCGCAAGGGCCCACTCGACGGTGCGGGCGAAGACATCGGGACCATCGTCATCCATGCCGAAGACGAAGCTGCCGTTGATCATGATGCCGAGCGAATGCAGGCGTTCGGTCACGGCGCGATAGTCGCGGCCGAGGTTCTGGCGCTTGTTGCTGGCAGCGAGGTTGGCGGGGTCGAGCGTTTCGAAGCCGACGAAGAGGCTGCGCAAGCCGGCGGCGGCGGCTTCTTCAATGAGATTGCCGCGCAGGATCGAATCCACGGTGGCCGCGCCCTGGAAGAGCCGGCCCATGCCGCGCATGCCGGAGAACAAGGCGCTGGCGAAGCGGGCATGGCCGAGGAGATGGTCATCCAAGAAGTAGAGATGGCGGCCGCGCAGGCGGGCAATTTCGGCGAGAGCGTCGTCCACCTGCTGGGTGTAGAAGCCGCGGCCGCCGGTGAAGAAGGCATCTTTGTAGCAGAAGTCGCAATGCTGGGGGCAGCCGCGGGTGACCACGATGGAGTTGGGCACGAGGTAATGGCTGCGGCGGATGAGGTCGCGGCGGATGGGCGGGACGCGATCGAGGGTGCGGCCGGAGGTGGAGCGGTACAGCGGCTGCGGATGCCGGGCGCGGAACTCGGCCAGGAATTGGGGAAAGGTCTGTTCGCCGGGGCCGAGGAAGATGGCGTCGGCATGGGGCGCGGCTTCCTCGGGAAGGGCGGTGACGTGCAACCCGCCCAGCACGACAAAGGCGCCGGCGGCGCGCCAGGCGTCAGCCAGCGCGTAGGCGCGGTAGGCATTGGTGATGTAGACCTGGATGACGACCAAATCGAAGCGGGCGTGGCCCACCGGGCGTAATCGAGCGACGTGCTCGTCCTCCAGTTCGGCGTAGTCGCCGGAATCGAGGTAGCCCGCCAGCGTGGCCAAGCCCAGGGGCGGGAACAGCGAGTACTTGACGGGGCGAAAGAAGGGGCTGGTGGCTTCGGTCAGCGCGGGGAGGATGAATTTGACGCGGAGGGGGCGGCTCATGCCCGCACCGCTGCCGACTGGGGCGCAGGCTCCGGCACCTCGGCTCCGAACTTGCGCTGCCGGCCGGCGAAGGCCGCCAGGGCGCGGCGCAGCTCGCGCAAGCCGAAGGCCGGCCAAGGCGTGCGCGTGAACCAGAGCTCGGCGTAGGCCGCCTCCCACAGCAGGAAATCGGAGAGGCGCTGCTCGCCCCCGGTGCGGATGAGCAGGTCCACCGGGCCGCAGTCGGCTTCGAGCGCGTCGGCGATCAGGCGGTCCACCAACTCTGGCCGGGGCGCAAGGCCCGCCGTCCAACGGGATGCTGCGCCGGCGGCGGCCGCGGCAATCTGGGCGCGGCTGGAGTAATCGATGGCCAAGCGCAGATGCAGCCCGGCGGCATCGCGGGTGGCGGCCTCCATGGCGGCAATGGCGTCGAGCAGATGCGGCGGCAGGCGATCGCGGCGGCCGATCACCGAGCAGCGCACGCCGGCGCGGGCGAGCGGCCCGCGCTCGCGGCGCAGGTATTCGGCGAGCAGATGCAGCAGCGCCGCGACTTCGGCCGGCGAGCGGCGCCAGTTGTCGCTGGAGAAGGCATAGAGCGTAAGCGCCCGGATGCCGAGGCTTCCGGCGGCGCGCACCACGCGGCGCACGGCCAGCCGCGGCGGGCGGCCCAGCGGCCGTTGCCGTCCATGATGACGGCGACGTGGGCTGGAGACGGTAAAGAACTTTGCATCATAAAGTCATCCTCCAAATTTTTTTAGCTGGTGCTGGGCAGAGCGCGGCGCGGCAGGCGCACGGCGGCGGCGGAGTCGCGCACGACGCGCTCCAGCTCCTCCAGGTAGGCCGCGAAGCGGCCGCGGCCGGCGGGGGTGATGCGGCAGGTGGTGCGGGGACGCTGGCGGTGGAAATCCTTGCGGATCTCGACCAGGCCGGCCGATTGCAGCAAGGCCAGATGGCGGCTGAGGTTGCCATCGGTGAGGCCGCAGAGCCGCTTCAGGTCATTGAAGACCAGCCCCTGCGGATGGGCGGCAAGCGAGGTCAGCAGGCTCAAGCGGGCGCGCTCATGCAGCAGGCGGTCGAGGCCGGCGTACTCGTAGCGGGCTGCTTCGCTGCGGGGTGCGGGTTCAGGCGGATGCTTCGGCATCGGAATCTCCGGCATGCTTGGATATAGAAAACAACAGCGCGGCGGCCAGGGCTTGGCCGACGGCGAAGGGGCCGCCCATCATCCACGGGGCCAAGGCTCGATCGGCGGCGGCGAGCGCGATCAGGCCGGTGGCGAGATACCAGACGCCGACCCATTGCAGCGGCCTGGGCAGGATGCGGCAGGTGGAGAACACGCCCAAGCTGAAGATGATTTGCCACAAGCCGGGAAGCAGCGCGGCATGCTGCGGCGCCCAGCCGATCAGCGCGAAGGTGGCGGCGAAGCCGGCGACGGCGGCGGGCAGAAACTGCTCGAGCGCGGCGCGGATCATGTCGTCGGCGAGGCCAGCGTGCAGGCGGCGCGAGCGGGCGATGGCTTCGGCGGCGATCAGGCATGCCGCCACGGCGGCGGCGCCGCCCCACCACCAGCCGTACGCGGCCGGATCGCGCAGCGGATCCGGCGCGACGCGGGGCTGCAGCAGCGCCGCGGCGACGGCGAGCAGGGCGGTGGCGGCGAGGGCAGCGGGGCCGTAGCCGCGGAACTCGGCGGCGCGAGCCATCTGGCCGCGGATGGCGGCGATGTCGTCGAGGGCGTGGCGGAGTTCGTTCATGTTCGGGCGGCGCCACCGCGCGCTGCGAGGGCTGGCCGGGCGCCCTCCACTTTGTATCGCAAAGTGCAGGGGCTGTCAAGGGGAGGGGCCTTTGGGGCCCAGGGCCGGGGAGAGGCACGGCCACCTTGTGCGCGGCTCACCGCGCTAATGGCCGAGGGGGGCGAGGGCCCACCAGCAGGCCATGGCGAGGGCGCCGGAGGCGGGGATGGTGAGCACCCAGGCCCAGACGATGCTGCGGGCGATGCCCCAGCGCACCGCCGACCAGCGCTGCACCGAGCCCACGCCGACGATGGCGCCGGTGATGGTGTGGGTGGTCGAGACCGGGATGCCGAGCCAACTGGAGAAGCCGAGCGCGGCGGCGCCGGCGGTCTCGGCGCTGAAGCCGCCGATGGGCTTGAGCTTGGTGATGCGTCCGCCCATGGTGCGGACGATCCGCCAGCCGCCGAGCGCGGTGCCCAAGCCCATGCCCAGCGCGGCCAGCGCCACCACCCAGAGCGGGACCGCGAAGGTGGGGATGAAATGGGCGGCAAACAGGGCCGTGGCCATGATGCCCATGGTCTTCTGCGCGTCGTTGGTGCCATGCGCCAGGCTGAGCAGCGAGGCGGAGACCAGCTGGCCCTTGCGAAAGAACCGGTCCACGCGCATGGGATGGGCGCGGTGAAAGATCCAGGAGACGGCGGTCATGATCGCCCACCCGAGAACCAAGCCGATGGCGGGGGCGACGACGATGAAGACCAGCGTGGGAATCCAGCCGGCGAGCAGGATCGAACCCCAGCCGCCCTTGGCGATGGCGGCGCCGGCGTAGCCGCCGATCAGCGCATGGGAGCTGGAGGTGGGCAGCGCCCACCACCAGGTGAGCAGATCCCAGACAATGGCGGCGATCAAGCCGGCGATGATCACGCGTTCGTCCACCACGTCGAGGCGGACCATGTTCTTGCCGACGGTGGCGGCGACGCGGGTGCCGAACAGCAGCGCGGCGATGAAGTTGAAGAAGGCGGAGGCCAGCACCGCGACCCCGGGGGTCAGCACCCGGGTGGAGACCACCGTGGCGATGGCGTTGGCGGCGTCGTGGAAGCCGTTGATGAAGTTGAAGATCGAGGCCACGACCAGGATCGTGACCACTAGGGCGAAGGGCGACATGCGCGGGCGGGTGGAGGCGGGCTAGGCGGCCTTGAGCACGATGGTCTCGATCACGTTGGCCACATCCTCGCATTTGTCGGTGGCGAGTTCGAGCACCTCGTACAGCTCTTTCTGCTTGATCAAGGCGATCGGGTTCGATTCCTTTTCGAAGAGCATGCCGATCGAGGCGCGGGCGATGCGGTCGGCATCGTCCTCGAGGCGGTTGATCTCGATGCAGTGGCGCAGGATGCCGTCGGGGCGGTGCAGCAGCGCCAGCGCGGCGGCGATTTCGTTCACCTGCGCCGTCAGCACCTTGCCCAGCTCCTCGGCCCCCGGCGGCGGCGATGTGATCTTGTAGATCACGATGCGGTTGGCGGTGGCGTCGATGAGATCGAGCACGTCGTCCAGGCGCGTGCTCAGCATGTGGATGTCCTCGCGGTCGAAGGGGGTAATGAAGGTCTGATTGAGCTTGGTGATGATGTCGTGGGTGAGGTTGTCCGCGCGGTGCTCGATGGCTTTGATTTCCTGCGCGCGCACCGGGGCCTGGGCGATATCGGAGAGCAGGCCATTGAGCGCGACGGCGCCTTCGATCAGCATTTGGCCCATCTGGCTGAACATGGCGAAGAACTTCTCCTCGCGCGGGATGAATCGCATGGCATGGCCATTATGCCAGAGGCCCCGTTCGCCACCGGGCTCGACATTGATCGGCAATCGCTAAAATGGTGGGATCGTGCGCACCTTGCTGCATGCCGATCCGGCCCGCTACCCGCGCCTGCGGCAGACGGCATCGTACCTGGCGGCGACCGAGACCCACACCTTCGCCAGTTCGGTGGCGGCGCACGCGCTGCTGTCGTTCTTCCCCTTCATCGTCCTGCTGCTGAGCCTGACGCGGAACTTCCTGCATTCCGAGCGGCTGTACCGCAGCCTGCTGCAACTGCTGCGGGCGTACCTGCCGGTGAGCGATTTCGGGCCCGAGCGCACGCAGACCTTCATCATCAGCAACCTGCAGCTGATCGTCGAGCACCAGCGCGCGGTGCAGGTGGCGTCGCTGGTGATCCTGCTGGCCACCTGCACGGGCGTGTTCCTGCCGCTTGAAGTCGCGCTCAACCACATCTGGCACGCGGCCAAGAACCGCAGCTACCTGCGCAACTGGGCGACGGCGATCGGGCTGGCGTTCGGCTGCGGCGTGCTGGGCATGCTGTCGGCCTCGTTCACCTCGCTGACCGAGACCTATTCGCTGCGCCTGTATCATTTCCTCATCCACATCGGAGCGCAGCAGGCGAGCCCGGTGGGGCTGGACGTGGTCTCGATCGCGATCGTGCGCGCGGGCGCGGTGCCGTTCACGATCGCGATGTTCTTCCTGGTGTATTGGCGGCTGCCGAACCATCCGGTGCCGGCGCGGCGGGTGCTGCCGGCGGCGATCACGGCCGGGCTGCTGTGGGAAGTATCAAAGTACGTATATATTCTGCTGCTGCCCTGGCTGGCGTTCGGCGACATCTACGGGCCGTTTGCGATTTCGGTGTCGCTGCTGCTGTGGGCGTACGTCTCGGCGCTGATCCTGCTCACCTGCGCGGAGATGGTGGCGCCGATCTCGCTGCCCGAGGGGCAGGGGCAACTGGACTTTTCGGGACAGGTGCCCGCCGCGGCAACCCCCCAGGCGGGGGCGGGGGCGGGGGGGCGGAGCGAGGGGGAACCCGAGGTGGCCGAAGTAGCCAAACCCCGCGCCTGAACGAGACGATTAAGGTTTGGAACGGCAGTTGCAAGCGGGTGCCGGATTTGATCGGTGCCGATTCCCGGAGCGGGCCGGGGGCGAAAAATTTCTTTCCCACCCCCTTGACGGACCCGCGGCGGTGGCATAATCATCCCCTTCAGCTTGTGGAGGCGTCTGGAGCGCGCCACGAGGTATGGTATAGAGGGGGTTCTTCGATGAGCGAGTTGGGCGAGCAGGCGGTGCGGACGGCGGCGAGCGAGGCGGCGGCAAAAACCCCCAGCAAGCCGGCCGACCGAGCACGCGGGTTGAGCTTTCAGCGGCATTTCAGCCATGCCCGGCTTTCACCCTACGACGAGGTGCAGTGGGAACGGCGCACGGCGCTGATCCAGAACGAAAAGGGCGAAGCCATCTTCGAGCAGCGCGACCTGGAGGTGCCGCGCGACTGGTCGCAGACGGCAACCAACATCGTGGCGTCGAAGTACCTGCACGGCAAGCTGAACTCGCCCGAGCGCGAATCCAGCGTGCGCGCGCTGGTGGCGCGGGTGGCCGAAACCATGCGCGACTGGGGCATGGCGGACGGCTACTTCAAGACGGCCGCGGATGCCGAGGTGTTCCACGACGAATTGGTGCACCTGCTGATCACGCAAAAGGCGTCGTTCAACTCGCCGGTGTGGTTCAACTGCGGCGTGGACCGGCTCGAGCCGGAAGCGGCGGGCGCGAATTGGTACTGGGACCGGGCGGCGGAACGGCCCGCGTTCGGGCCGATCGGCTACCGCAAGCCGCAGTGCTCGGCCTGCTTCATCAACTCGGTGAGCGATTCGCTCGACAGCATCCTGACCCTGGCCAAGACGGAGGGGATGCTGTTCAAGTGGGGCTCGGGGACGGGCACCAATCTTTCGCCGATCCGCAGCTCGGCCGAGTCGCTCTCGGGCGGCGGCACGGCCAGCGGGCCGCTCAGCTTCATGAAGGGCTTCGACGCTTTTGCCGGGGTGATCAAGTCGGGGGGCAAGACGCGGCGCGCGGCCAAGATGGTGGTGCTGAACGTGGACCACCCGGACATCGAGGAGTACATCTGGTGCAAAGCGAAGGAGGAGCGCAAGGCGTGGACGCTGGTGCAGGCCGGCTACGACGCCGCGCTCGACGGCGAGGCCTATTCTTCGATCTTCTTCCAGAACGCCAACAACAGCGTGCGCGTGAACGACGAGTTCATGCAGGCGGCGGAGGCGGATGGGCCGTTCCAGCTGCGGCGGGTCTCGGGCGAGCGCAAGGGCGAGGCCCTGAAGACGGTGGACGCGCGCGGGCTGCTGCGGCAGATGGCGGAGGCGGCGTGGCAGTGCGGCGATCCCGGCATCCAGTACGACACCACCGTGAACCGCTGGCACACCTCGAAGAACACGGCCCGCATCAACGCTTCCAACCCGTGCTCGGAGTACATGTTCCTGGATGATTCGGCCTGCAATCTGGCCTCCATCAACTTGATGAAGTTCGACACCGCGGCCGGCTTCGATGTCGCCGGCTACCGGCAGGCGATTGACATCCTGATCACGGCGCAAGAGATCATCGTGGACAACGCCAGCTACCCGACCGAGCGCATTGCCCAGAACTCGCACGACTACCGCCCGCTGGGGCTGGGCTACGCCAACCTGGGCGCGCTGCTGATGTCGAACGGACTGCCCTACGACAGCGAGGCCGGACGCGACTACGCCGGCGCGCTGACGGCGATCCTGTGCGGGCAGGCGTATCTGCAATCGGCGCGGATCGCGGCCGCGCTCGAGACCCCGGAGCAGGCCGGCGCCTTCGCCGGCTTCGGCTTCAACCGCGAGCCCATGCTGGACGTGATCCGCATGCATCGCGCGGCGGTGAACAACATCAACGCCAAGCACCTCAGCGAGGCGGTGGCGCAGGCGGCGCGGCAGTGCTGGGACGAGGCGCTCGAGACGGGCACGCGCCACGGCTACCGCAATGCGCAGGTGACGGTGCTGGCGCCGACCGGCACCATCGGCTTCATGATGGACTGCGACACCACCGGCATCGAGCCCGACCTGGCGCTGGTGAAGCACAAGAAGCTGGTGGGCGGGGGCACGATCAAGATCGTCAACCAGAGCGTGGACAAGGCGCTGCTGCGGCTGGGCTACTCGGCGCAGCAGACCCACGATGTCCTGGCGTTCGTGGATGCCACCGGAACCGCCGAGGGCGCGCCGCACCTCAAGAACGAGCACCTGCCGGTCTTCGATTGCTCGTTCAAGTCGCCCAACGGCACCCGCAGCATCCCTTGGCTCGGCCATTTGCGCATGATGGCGGCAGCGCAGCCGTTCTTGAGCGGCGCCATCTCGAAGACGGTGAACCTGCCCGAGAGCTCGACCGTCGAGGACGTGATGCAGGCCTATATCGAAGGCTGGAAGCTGGGCCTCAAGGCGGTGGCGGTGTACCGCGACGGCAGCAAGAAGGCGCAGCCGCTCTCGGCCGGCGGCAAGGCGGCGGAGAAAGCGAGCGTGCCAGCGGCGGCGCCGATGAGCCTGGAGGTGCCGGCCACGGTGCCGCTGGATCGGCCCTATCGTCGGCGCCTGCCGGAGGAGCGCCATTCGCTGACCCACAAGTTCAAGGTCGGCGGCCACGAGGGCTACATCACCGTCGGCATGTACGAAGACGGGCTGCCGGGCGAGATCTTCGTCACCATGGCGAAGGAAGGCTCGGCCATCAGCGGCTTGATGGACAGCTTCGCCACCGCCATCTCGCTGGCGCTGCAGCACGGCGTGCCGCTGCGCCTGCTGGTGGACAAGTTCTCCCACACCCGCTTCGAGCCCAGCGGCTGGTCGGGCAACGCCGAGATCGGCTACGCCAAGAGCATCATGGATTACCTGTTCCGCTGCATGGGGCTGAAGTTCCTGGATCACGCCCCGCCGCCCCCGAAAGGCGTGGTGGACGTTCACGGCGACCGCGGCGAGGCAAAAGAAGAACTCGAGACGGCGGGGCAGATTCCGCTCATCACTTCCAGCGTGGCCAACGCCATTGACGCCCCCGCCTGCCACAACTGCGGCAGCATCATGGTGCCCAACGGCTCCTGCTACAAGTGCGTGAACTGCGGCGAAACCAGCGGGTGCAGCTGAGCAACCGCAGCAACCACCGCCAAAACAGGAACAGCCCCAGCAAAAGTGGCACCCTTGGGAGCACCCACGGCGTCTAAGGGGGCATGAGAGCTCGCGCGAACCTGGCGGTGCTGGCGCTGGCGGCGGTGGCGGCTTGGGCGCAGGCGGCGGGGGTGCTGCCGGTGTTGGGCGAGCCGCTGGGCCAATCCCAGAATTCGCAGGCCAGCGTGCGTCGGCTGTCGGCGGCGGCCTCGGTGCATGAATACCGCACCGCGGATGGCGGCACCTTGCGGGCCTACGTCGCCGCCGGCGGCACCGTCTTCGGCTTGGCTTGGGAAGCGCCGACGGCCCCCAACGTGTCACAGTTGCTGGGCCAGCGCTTCGAGGCCTTTCAGAAGGCGGCCGCCGCGCAGTCGCAGCGCAAGGGCCCGCTCTACGTGCACAGCGGCGATCTGGTGGTGGAGGTGAGCGGCCACATGCGCGACTTCCGCGGCCGCGCCTATCTCGCCGCCATGATTCCCTCGGGCCTGACGCCGGCGGTAGTGCGTTGAGAGCGCGGCTTCTGGCCGTTGGGGCCGGCGCCGTGATCTTGGCCGCTTGCGGCGGCGGCGGGTCGAATGGCGGGGGCGGCGGCGGGAGCGCCAGCGTCAACAACACCCTGCCGGCGCAGGTCAACCTCGGGGTCAACAACAACTACGCCAACGGACTGTTCACCTCGGTGACGGTATGCGTCCCGGGCACCACCAACTGCCAGACCATCAGCAACGTGCTGGTGGACACCGGCTCCTATGGCCTTCGCCTCCTGGCCTCGCAAGTCGCGCTGCCGCTGCCGCCGAGCCAGGATGCGAGCGGGAACCCGTTGGGCGAATGCGTGCAGTTCGCCAGCTCGTTCAACTGGGGACCGGTGGTCACCGCCGATGTGCAGTTGGCGGGCGAAAAGGCGCCATCGGTGCCGATGCAGCTTTTGGGGCAGGCGAGCTTCCCGTCGCCTCCCAATGCCTGCGCCAGCAGCGGCGTGCCCGAGAACGACTCGCAGCAGACGCTCGACGCCAACGGCGTGCTTGGCATCGGCGTGTTCCGCTTTGACTGCGGCCCGAGTTGCGCGCCCGGCAGCAGCAGCACGCCGGCGGTGTATTTCGGCTGCCCCAGCTCGGGATGCGCGCCCGTGCTGATCGCCCAGCAGAACCAAGTGCAGAACCCGGTGCCGCTGTTTCCACAGGACAACAACGGGCTGATCGTGCGGCTGCCATCCGTGGCCGCCGGCGGCGCACTGACGGTGAATGGGTCCGTGGTGTTCGGCATCGGCACCCAGAGCGACAATGCGCTCTCGGGCAAGAGCGTGCTCGACGCGGATGGCTTCGGCGATTTCACGACCACCTATGAAGGCACGGTGTACCAGGGTTCGATCCTGGACACGGGCTCGAATGCCAATTTCTTTCTCGACGCCAAGACGGCCGGCAATGGCCTGGCGGATTGCACGGTCAACACCGGCTTTTACTGCCCGGCGACGACCGCCAGCTTCAGCGCGAGCAACAACAGCGCCAGCGGGGTGGTGAGCGCACCGGCGAGTTGGCAGGTGGGCAACGCCGACAACCTGTTCACCACCCCGAACGCGGCCTTTCCCACGCTGGGCGGGCCCAGCCCGAACTCGTTCGATTTCGGGTTGCCGTTCTTCTATGGCCGCGACGTGTTCATCGGCTTTAATCTCGCAACCGCAACCTCGAGCGGCGGCACGACGTTTGCCGGCCCTTTCTACGCCTACTGAGATTTGACGCCGGGTCGACGGGCCTTGGTATACTCACGCCCGTATGGGCAGAGCTGGACGGGGTACCGGGCTAAGCGGCTTTTTGCTGCTGAGCGTTCTGCTGGGGGTGGCGCAGACGGCAGGGCCGGTGCGGCAGTTTCCCGAGCGGCCGCAGCAGCGCGCCGATTGGTTCATGCGCTTTCGCCAGTCCCGCGACGACCTTTCACCGGCTGCGCACCGCTTCGAGGCATTTCAGCGCGCGCTGAGCCTGCCCACGCTGCACCGTCATTTGCTAGCTTCCGCAGCGCTGGTCGGTGCCGCGCCGACCGAGCTCGGCGGCGACTGGACGGAATTGGGGCCGCGGCCAGAATCCGACCCCATTTACGGCAACGTAACCGGAAGAATCACCGCTTTGGCGCTGGATGGGGGCACGCTGTACGCGGGGGCCGCAGACGGAGGGCTCTGGGTTTCGACCAATCCGACTGCAGCTGCGCCTACATTCACCCCGATCGGCGACAATCTGCCCAGCCTGTCGGTGGGTGCGATCGCGCTTGACCCCTCGACCTCGCCCACCACCATTTACGTCGGCACCGGCGAGCCCAACCTGACCCAAGACAGCTACTACGGCGTGGGAATCCTCAAATCCACCGATGGCGGCCAAACTTGGGCACTCGGCAGCGGGAGCCATTTCGATTTCACCGGCAGTGCGATCTCGAAGATTCTGATTGATCCGGTGAACCCGCAGATTCTCATGGCGGCGGTGACCGAATCAGGCCGGTTCACGACCAACAACTTCACCAACACCGCTGATGCGATCGGGCTGGACCGGTCCACCGACGGTGGAGCGACGTGGTTCAAAGCCGTGTTCGGGAATCTCGGGAGCGTGACCGATATTGCCTACGATCCACTCACGCGGACCTACTACGCAGCCCAACGGGGAAATGGGATTTTCAAGTCTACCGATCAGGGCGCCACCTGGCTGCAAGCAGGTTCGCCAGTGGGAACGCCGAGCGCAGCGAATTTCTACCGCGTTTCGCTGGCGCTGCGCACGGGAAGCAGCACCCTTTATGCCCTCATTGTGGATAGCCAAGGCTTCCCTGACGGTGCCAGCGATTGCGCCGCATGCACCGGCCTTGCAGCTTCAAGCGACGGAGGCAGCACATGGATTTCGCTGCCGCTGCCTTCCGGCATTTATGGCAGCAATCATCAGGGCGTCTATGACCAGTTCCTGGCAGCGCCGGCAGGCACCAATACGCTGGTGACTGGTGGCATTGACGTCTGGTCGGCGGCTGTGGGCAACCCGAATTGGACGAACCTGACCAACGCCTACACCTTTGGAGCGGTGCATCCGGACGAGCACGCCATCGTAGCGGCCGATGCAAGCCACTGGTATGTGGGGAACGACGGCGGGGTATGGTACACAACCAACGCCGGCGCAAGCTGGGCCAACCTGAACGCCACCTTGGGCACGATCCAGTTCTACAGCGTGAGCGCCGATCGAGCGACGGCCGGAAGGTTGTGGGGCGGATCGCAGGACAACGGCACCGCGTTGGCCCAGGCCGGCAGCCTCACTTGGAATTCGAAGCTGGGGGGCGATGGTGGGCATACGGCCATCAATCCGGCGGACTCGCTGCAGCTATTCACGGAAAACTTCGGCTATTCGCTGCAGCGCAGCGATGATGGCGGGGCGACGTTCAATCAAGTCACCACGCCCGCGCTCACGACGGAATCGAGCGAATTCTATGTGCCCTATGCTCTGGCCCCCGGGAGCTCGGGCTTCGTATACCTGGCGGCGCAGGGGGTGTGGCGCGGGCCGGCAAAGCCCACTGCGCCCAATGCGGGATGGCAGCGGATCAGCGGGGCGTTGACGAATCCCCCGGGGAATCTTGAACCCAGCGAGGACAACCTGACCGCGATTGCCGTCGCGCCGAGTTCGGAGGACGTGGTGTACGCAGGCGCATTCGACGGATCGCTCAGCGCCACCGTCACCGCCACCCAGGCGCAGCCCGCCTGGACCACGCCCCACCTCGAAGCGAGTTTTGCAGGCCCCGTAACCGCGATTGCCGTCAGCCCGAGCGAACCGAAGGAAGTCTATTGGGGCCTGGGCTTCATCGGTTCCACCGCGGTGCTGTACAAAAGCACCGACGGCGGCAAGACTTCCGTCAACATTGCCGGCAATCTACCGGGCACGCCGATCAATGCCATTGTGTTGGATCCAGGCAATCCGAACGCGATCTACGTTGCGACCGATGTCGGGGTGTTCGCGGTCGGCGATCGCGGCGCGGCAGGGGCGAATGAGCGCTGGGTGCGGATCGGGGATAATTTGCCCGCCGCCGGGGTGCTCAGTTTGTCGCTGACCGGCGCGAGCGGAACGCCGACGCTGATTGCGGGCACGCACGGGCGCGGAGCGTGGAGTATCCCGGCCATTGCACCGCCCAGTTTCACGATGAGCGTGTCGCCAAGCACGCAAACCATCGAAGCCGGGCAGACGGCCACATTCACGGTGACGACTGCAGCGGTCGGCGGGGCCTCGACGGTGTCGCTATCCTGCGGCGTTGGCTGCGCCGCGACTCCGGCGCAAGTCCCGGCACGGCAAACCGCGACGATTTCGGTCGCAACCACCGCGGACGCGTTCGAAAGTTCGGAGCCATTCACGTTGAGCGCGGACAACCAATTCACCATGGTTTCGGTTCCGCTCACAGTCAATGTGCTGACTTTTTCTCTGTCGTTCGAGGAGCCGGGCGGGCAAAACCTGCTCACGGTGAACGATGCGCTTGAAGCAGGTCAATCGGTCACGCGGAGCTTGGCGGTCCAGCTGATTCCGACCGGCGGCATCGCCGCCATGCCCTATGACGCGCCGATCTCGCTCAGCTGCCCCAATGCGCCCCCTGGGGTGACCTGCACGTTCACGCCAGCCTCAATCGCCAGTTTGACGCAAACCGTCGGCGGAACAGTTCAGATTCAAACTTCTGCCTCGGCAACACCCGGTTCATTGGCGCTGGACGTACGCGCGATCGGCGGATCCATCACCCGCGATCTGACCGACAACCTGATGATCAATCAATTCACGATCGCCGTCTCGCCCGCGAAGCAAGCCGCCCTCGCGGGAACGGCCGCGGCATTCACGGTTTCGGCAACTTCGACTACCGGCTACAGCGGCGCGATCGCGCTGAGCTGCGGAAATTTCCACGCCCAATTCGGGCAGCCCACGGGAAGCTGCAGTTTTCAACCTCCGAGCATCTCCGTGGGCCAGACGTCCGTGGCGAGCGTGACCGGTTTCGACGCCAGCTCGGCCGCGGTGACGTTGGTGTTCACCGGCAGCAGCAACAATGCGAGTTCTTCGGCGGGCGCTGAAATTGATCCGGAGGATTTTTTTGTCGGCTGGAGCGGCCTCCCGCCGGTGACGTTGCCGGGCTCCAGCGGCTTCAGCGGGCTGGTTTTCGTTTCCGGACGCGGGTACGCGTCGCCTGTGACCTTGAGCTGCGCCAACGCCTTCGGGCTGACCTGCAGCTTCAATCCGGCGACCATCAATCCTGGCCAGCAAAGCACGCTTACGGTCGCAGGCATGGCGTCGCTGCCACCGCAGGCCAACCTGCCGATCGCCGTGATCGGAACCAGCACGACGCCGGCGAAGACGACGCTCCAGAATTCCTCAACATTCTACGCGGCCAACAATGGCGGGGTGGCGATTGATTCGATGGTTCCGCCTGCGAACCCGCCCTTTCCCGGCGATCCAGTGACGTTCGCTATTTATTCGGGGCCGACAAATCTATTTCGTGGCGCCACGACACTCAGCTGCGGGAATAGCGCCTACTCGTGTACATTCACCGGCGAAACCGGCACGATCCTGGGATTGACCGCCCCGCCAGGCACGACGGTGAACGTGCCGGTGACCCTCAGCGCCAGCGACGGTGGTGCCACCGCGACCGCCGTGGCCGATTTCCCGGTTACGTTTGGCGACTTTGGATTGCAGGCAGCAACCCAATCCCTCGCGATCGCGCCCGGCGGCTCCGGCACAGTCGCTCTGAGCTTCAGCGCCACCGGAGGAGCGCAAGGCGTTGCGAACGTCGCCTGCAGCGGCCTGCCGAGCGGAGTCACGTGTGATGCTTTGCAATCGAGTGTCTATCAAGGTTCCGCGGCGAAACTGACGCTGCGCGCGGACGCGACCGCCACAGCGCCTTTCGCCGAGCCGCCCCCGCGCTCGGGACCAGGGCGGGTTCTTTGGCTCGTCCTGGTTGTTGCGCTTGCCGCCAGCCTCTGGCGGCGGCGGCTCGTCTTGGTGACCGGGCTGGCCCTGGCCAGCATTGCCTGCGGTGGGGGCGGGACCGGCGGCGGGGGCGGCGGGGGCGGCGGCGGAGGCGGGAACAATGCGCCCCCGCCGGTGACGACCACCGTGACCGTGACCGCCACCGATGCCACGCCGGGGGTGGTGAATCCGATCAGCCATTCCACCACCTTCCAACTGACGGTTCAGTGACCTTTGGAGGCCTCGATGCGTTCGAGCTTCACCGTCGAGGTTGAATCGATGTTGGTGTTGGTGGTGCCGGCTTGCGGGCTGGGGCCGACCAGCTTGATCTGCATCGAGTTGTGGTTTTCGCTCGAGGACTCGAGCAGCACGGCGTCCGCCAAACGATAGTGATCGGTGGCGGTGGTGTCGAAGCCCACGGTGGCTTCGGCCAAGACCCCTTGCGACGCCAGCTCCTGCGAACCCGGCAGCGAGCCCGGCGGCAGCGGCGTGCGGCCGGTGGTGTGCACGGTGACGGTCGCGGCCGGCACGCCGTTCACCGGTGCCATCTCGGTGAGCGCGCATTCGAGCGTGAGCGGCACCGAGAAATTCAGGGTCGGGATGGCGCGGGCGCGGGTGCGCGTCCAATGCTCGCCGACCGCGACCGGCACCGCGGGCAGGGCATCGGTGCGCACCAGCTCCTCGAGCATCTCCACCGGCTGATCGAATTGCGGGCCGTTGGGGCGGGCGACCACGGTGAATTGCCCCGCGGCCATGCGGAATCGCGATGCGCCCATCGTGGTCGCGGCCTGGTCGGTGTCACTGGATTGCTTCTGCAGCGCGGCGAGGTCGTCGGGTCCGGCTTGAACCGCGGTCGTGTACTTGGTGAAGCGCGCTTGGGCATCGAAGCGCCCCGGCGCGGCGCCGGGGAGGATCGTGATGGCCGCTTCCGCGGTGGTGTCGAGCGTGGCCTTGGCGCCGATGGTCGAATGGATGGCGATCGAATAATAGAGCGTCCCGCCCGGCGGGTACTTGGGCACAAGCGAGATCGAGGATTGCGCGCCCGCAGCGACGCCAGTCCCAGCGAAGAATATAATCAAGGTGCTTATGCGCATGCTTCGTATTATCGCTTGCGCCGCCCTGGCCTTGGCATCGCTGGGCGCGGCGCAATCCTCGGATGGGCCTGCCATCTTCATGCGCACGCCGCCCGCGCCCGAGCAGGCGCCGGCGGCCGCGGCGGCCGAACGCACGGCGCGGCGCGCGGCCGTGCTGGCGGCGATGGCGCCGGGCGAAGTGCTGGTGCTCTTCGCCGCCGAGGCGCGCGTGTTCTCCAACGACGTGGACTATCCCTACCGCCAGGAGAACAACTTCTGGTACCTGACCGGAATCAACCAGGAAGGCGGAATCCTGGTGCTGCAACCCGGAGCCTCGCCCCGCGAAGTGCTCTACATGCCCAAGCCCAACCCGGCGCAGGAGAGTTGGACCGGCCACCAGCTCGACGCTGCCGAGGCGGCGGCGCTCAGCGGCATCGCCGAGGTGCGCGACGTCGCGGACTTCGGCGACGTGGCGCGGCAGGTGCCGAGTGGCGGCAAGCTGCTGCTGCTCGGAGGGCGAGCCGGCAGCGAGCGCGAGTATCCGCAGGAAGACCGCGCGCGCGCCGAGCTGGCGCGCTCGCATCCCGACATGGCGGTGGGCAGCGCCGCACCCTTGTTCGCGCCGCTGCGCGAGCTCAAGTCGGCCTGGGAGATTGCCCTCATGCAGCACGCAGTCGCTATCAGCGCCGAAGGCCACATGCGGGCCATGGCCATGGTTGCCCCCGGGGTGTGGGAGTATCAGATCCGAGCGGAATTCGACGCCGTCTTTGGCATGCGGCACGCCGAGGGCTGGGGCTATCCCGAGATCGTGGCCAGCGGCACGAATCCCACCACCCTGCATTACGAGACCGACCAGGAGCAGATTCCGGCGCAGGGCCTGATGCTGATTGATGCCGCCGCCGAATACGGCCACATGTCGGCGGATGTGACCCGAACCTTTCCCATCAATGGCAAGTTCACGCCCGAGCAAGCGGCCATCTACAACTTGGTCTATGACGCGCAGCAAGCCATGATCCGCACGGTCAAGCCCGACAGCCCGGCTTTCGGGCCGGTGGGGGATGCGGTGCTGATCGCCGGACTGGAAAAGCTGGGGCTCATCACCACCGATCCAGCCGCGCCCAGCCCGCAGCAGCAGTTGCGCATCTGGTACTTCCACGGACCCAGCCACGGCATGGGGCTGGCCGTGCACGACGTCGGCGGCATCGCCCGCAAGCCGGGCGCAATTTTTTCGATGGAGCCGGGCCTGTATTTCCGCCCCGCCACCTTCGAGCAGGACTTGCCGCCATCGAACCCCGAAGCCTGGCAGGTGTTCACGGCCAAGGTGCGGCCTGTGTTCGAGCGCTACCGCGGCATCGGCGTCCGCATCGAGGACGACGTGCTGGTGACGCCGGACGGCTGCCGGGTTTTATCTGCGGCGATACCGAGCCGGCTCCACGATGTCGAGCAGCGCTACGCCGAATTGCACGCTTGGGTCAAGCAGCACGGCGGCCCGCCGCCGCTGCTGCCGTAGGAGTCAGCATGCGCACGGTGTTGATCACAGGAGCGAGCGGCGGGCTGGGCGCAGCCGTGGTGGCCGCGTTTGAGGCGCAGGGGGACGCTGTGATCGGGGCTTCGCATCCCGAATACGATCTCACCCGGCCCGAAGAAGCGGCCCGGGCGGTGGCTGCGGCCGGGGCGCCGCTGGGCGCGCTGGTGCATTTGATGGGCGGCTTTGCCGGCGGCGAAAGCGTGGCCGCCACCGGCGACGCCACCTGGCGGCGGATGATGACGCTCAACCTTGATTCCGCGTTTTACATGGCGCGCGCGGCGGTGCCGGCGCTCACCGCCCAGCCCGGAGGCCGCATCGTGCTGATCGGCTCGCGGACCGCCGTGGTGCCCGCAGCCAACCTCGCTGCCTACAACGCCGCCAAGGCCGGCGTGGTGGCGCTGGGGCGCACCCTGGCGCTCGAGCTCGCGCCGCTGGGCGCCACCTGCAACGTCATTCTGCCCAGCGTGATCGATACCCCGGCCAACCGCGCCGCCATGCCCAAAGCCGATTGGACGAGCTGGGTGCAGCCGAGCGCGATCGCCGAGCTGATCCGCTGGCTGGCGAGCCCCGCCGCCAGCGACGTGAACGGCGCCGTGATCCCGATCTACGGAGGCGCTTGAACCATGGCCGCGCCCGAACCCGCGATTCGCAATGTCAGCGACACCGCGCGTTGGACGGCGCTCTTCCGCGCGCAGGAGAGTGAGCGCCCCGACGCGCTCTTCCGCGATCCGTTTGCGCGCGCTTTGGCCGGCGACCGTGGCGCGCAGATCGCCCAATCGGTGCCGTTTGCCGCCAAGCACGCCTGGTCGTTCACCGCCCGCACCGTGCTCTTCGATCGCCTCGTGCTCGAGGAGGTCGCCGCCGGCACGGACCTGATCCTGAACCTCGCCGCCGGCCTCGACACGCGCCCGTACCGGATGGATCTGCCCGCAGATCTGCGTTGGGTCGAAGCGGACTTGCCCGGCATCCTGGACTACAAGGAGTCGGTGCTCGGCGGCGCCCAACCGCGCTGCCGCCTCGAGCGCGTCCGCGTGGACCTTTCCGATGCCGCCGCGCGCCAGAAGCTGTTTCAAGAATTGGGGCAGGAGGCTCGGCGGGTCGCGGTGCTGAGCGAAGGGTTGGTGATCTATTTCCCGCCCGAGGGCGTGGCCGCGCTGGCCCGCGACTTGGCCGCACCCCCCAGTTTCGCCCGCTGGATTTTGGATCTGGCCTCGCCCGGCTTGGTGCAGATGATGCGCAAGCGCATGGGCCGCGAGGTCGAGGCCGCGGGCGCGCCGTTTTTATTTGGCCCTGCCGAGGGGCCGGCATTTTTCGAGCCCTTGGGCTGGACGCCCATGGCCGTCCATTCGCCGCTCAAGACCGCCGCCCAGATCCACCGCCTGCCCTGGAGCATGAAAATCTGGGCCATGTTTCCAGCCACGCACCCGGGCGCCAAGCCGCGGCCGTGGTCGGGAATTTGCCTTTTCGAAAAGGGATCTGGCCGGGATTCTCGTTACCCCCATTAGGCCGCCTCCAGGGGGGTCTGGAGCGCGTGTCCCGGATGGGACGTGCGGCCGCCGGGCAGGCCTCTCCTTGTCCGGCGGCCAGCCATCCTTGATGGGCGCGTACGGCTGCGCTGCGCTCCGCCTGCCGCTTATCAAGTACGGCGGTCCCGCGCGGGGACCCCTACTCCCCACGCCGGCCCGCCTCGAAGTTGCAGAGGTGCGTACGGCTGCGCTGCGCTCCGCCTGCCGCTTATCACGCACGGCGGTCCCGCGCGGGGACCCCTGCGCCCCACGCCGGCCCGCCTCGAGGTTGCAAAGGCGCGTACGGCTGCGCTCCGCTCCGCCTGCCGCTTATCACGTACGGCGGTCCCGCGTAGGGGCCCCGTCGGAACTGCGCGCCTGAACCGCGCGGCTCTCGCAATGAATTAAACTGCCTAATTGCAGCACCACGGTGCTGACTTATGGCGGAAGCCTGCGATCACCTTACGATCCAAGCGCTCGCTGCGGCATGCGGCCGCGGCGAGGCCGGGGCGTGGGAAGAGTTCGTGCGGCGGACGCAGCCCGTGATCGCCCGCGCCTGCTGGGGCGCGGCGCACGCCTGGGGTGTGGGCAGCGCACCAGAGATTGAAGACTTAGTGCAAGAGACCTACACCAAGCTCGTCGCCGGGGATCATCTGCGAACGTTCGTCCCTGGGCACCCGGAAGCACTCTATGGCTTCTTGAAGGTCATGGCGGGGCGGGTGGCGCACGACCATTTCAGGTCGCAGCGCACGGCCAAGCGCGGCGGCGGCGCCCCCAAGCTGCCGCTCGACGAGTTGGGCGCGGGCGCTGAGGCGAACCTCGATGCCAACGTGCTGATGACGGAGCTGCATGCTTGCGTACAAGCCGTGGCTTCGACGGCTGAGGTCAGCCGCGATCTCTTGATCTTCCAGTTGTATTACCACCTGGGGCTGAGCGCAGCCGCGATTGCGGCGATTCCCAGCATGGGGCTGACGGTGAAGGGCGTGGAGAGCTTCCTGAACCGATTGACCCGAGCGGTGCGCGAGAAACTTGCGGGCGGGGAAAGGGGGAAGGCGGCCAGTGGCGTTGATTAATAAAGGCAACCCGATGGCGTGCGCTGAAACCATCCTCTGCGGCCAGGTCGTGAACGGAGCGCTTCCGATGGCAGAAGCCGAGCGTTGGCTGCGGCACGCCCTGCAATGCCCTTGTTGCGTCGAAGCCCTGCGTGCCGCATCCGAGGGCCGCGCGGGCCTGGCATGGGGCGAACTTCCCAGCGGCACGCCGGCCGGGCAGCGTGCGTTGGCGCGGCGGCTGGAGTCGTTGACGCGACGGCGCCAGCCAAGCCGCTGGCCGGCATGGATTGGAATCGCGGCGGCGATGGCGTTGGTGGTCGGAGCCTGGATGTGGAATTCCGCGCGCGTCCAAACCTGGCGCGCGGAGCGGCTGATCGCCAGCGCCTATCGCCAGCACCGGACTTTGGCGGTGCGGCTGGCCGGAGCCAGCTACGCGCCATTGGCCGGCGTGCTGCGCGGCGAAGCGAGCGGGAACGCGCCCGGGCGGGCGGACTTGCTCGAGGCCGAGGCGCTGGCCGCCGCCGGCCTGGCCTCGGCCCCCGCCAACGCCGACTGGTTGCGCGCGCAGGCGGAGACCGATCTGCTCGAGGGGCGGCCGGATGCCGCAATCGCGGCGTTGCAGCGGGCGCTGTTGGCGCGACCCAAGGATCCGGCGCTGCTCACCGATTTGGGCTCGGCGTACTACGGATCCGGACTCGCCGGGCGGGCCGCCAGCTACGGCGCAGCCCTCGACGCCTTGGGCGAGGTGCTGGCGGCGCGGGCCAACGACCCGCTGGCGCGCTACAACCGCGCCTTGGTGGAAGAGGCGCTCGAGGATTGGACCGGCGCCATTTCCGACTGGAGCGCCTTCTTGGCCGCCGCCGGCCGCAGCGATTGGGCGGCGGAAGCACGACAGCACTTGGACGCCGACCGCCGGCGCGTCGCTCATCACGACGCCGCGGTGGCCGCACCCCTGCTGCCGCCCGCCACGCTGGCGCGACTCGGCGCGCTCCCTCCCGAAGAAGACGGCCGCATCGAGGAATACCTGCGCCAGGCCGTCACCACCTGGCTGCCCGCCGCCTATCCTGCGCACGGACGTCCGGACGCCGACGCGCAAGCCGGGTTGCGGGCGCTGGCCGGATGGGAGGCGCACGCGCACCACGATGCCTGGCTCCAACAGGTGCTGGCCGAAGCGCAGCCGACGCCGGCGTTCGCGCAAGGTGCCGCCGCGCTCGCCGCCGCCGTCATGGCGAACGCCGCGGGAACGCCGGACGCGGCGCGGGCCGCGGCCGTGGCTTCGGTGGCCGACTTCACTGCCGCGCTGGCCCCGGCTGCGGCGCGGCGCGCCGCCTACGAAGAGGTCTACGCCCTCCATCGCGCCGAGCAGGGGCCGGCGTGCATGGCCGCGCTTGCCCGCTGGCTCCCGCCGGCGGAAATTGCCAGCGACGGCTGGCTGGCAGGAGAAACCGCCTTGGAGCGGACGCTGTGCATTGGCATGGTGCAGGGCCGCGACTCGCCCATGCTGGTCGCGCAAGCCGCGGCCCGCGCTCGCGAGGACGGTTTTCCGGCGCTGGAATTGCGGGCCGAATCCTTCGCGCTCGGGGCCGCGGCGACCAACGGCTCGGAGCCGGCCTGGCAATCGCAGTTGGCCCAATTGCAGGTGTATTGGCGCGCTCCCATCGAAGCCTACCGTGGCTTCGAGATCGAGATGGCGCTGGCCTTGGCCGCGGCCGACCAGCGGCAATGGTTCGCCGCCGCGCGGCTCGGCGCCGCCGCCATCGAGCGGCTGGCCCACTCCCCGGAGCGCTCGTTCGAAGCCATGGCGCGCCAGCGCGAAGCCGGCTTTGACGAGGCCGCCGGGCTGCACCAGCAAGCCACCTTCGAGCGCGATCGCGCCGATGCGCTCTTCGCCGCGCTGCCGGCCACCTCCGCCACCGCCAACTTGCGCGCCCTGAACCAGTTGGATGCCGCGGTCGGCGCCTTGCGCGCGGGCGCGCTGCCCGCCGCGGCCCAGCACTTGGACACGTTCCGCCGTGAGCAGCCCGCGGTGACGTCGCTGGCCGCGCGCGCGCTTCCCTATTTTTCGGTCCAGGCCGGGCTTGACCTCGCGGCCGGGCGCGGGCTCTTGGCCGAACATGAAGCCAGCGCGGCGGTGGCCATCAGCGAAAGCAATTTGGGCGTGCTTCCGAATGACCAGGAGCGCCTCGATTGGCAGCAGCGCGAGCGCGATGCCTACCGCGTGCTGGTGGCCGCCGAGCTGGCGCAGCATCCCGATGGAGGAGAGGCGCTGGAGACCTGGGAATGGTCACGCTCGGCCGCCGTGCGCGCGGCATCGCCGCTGCCGACGGGCATCGCAGGCGCCGCGCGGCGCCTCGACGCCAGCGCCGTGGCCCTGCTGGTCCTTCCGGACCGCGTACGAGCGCGCATGCCGCGGTTGCGCGGCGAACAAGTCGCGAGCTATGCCATTTTGCCCACCGGCGTTGCGGTGTGGCTCTTCGACGATCGCGGCCTTCACGTGGCCCGGGTACCGGCCGCCGCCACGCAACTGGAGGCCGCGGCCCACGCCTTTGCTTTGGCCTGCGCCGATCCGGCCAGCGACGCCGCGTTGCTGCGCGTCCAGAGCGGCCAATTGTATGCTTGGCTGCTGGGCCCCGTGGAGCAGTGGCTGGATCCGCAGCGCACGCTTGTGGTCGAGGCCGACGGCGCCATCGGCGAGGTCCCGTTTGCGGCGCTGCGCGATTCGGCGGGCGCGTATCTGCAGCAGGCCGTGCTGCATTCGCCAGGAGTGGAGTTCCCTGCCTCGCGTCAAGCGGGTGGCGCGGCGCAGCCGCGCCACCCGCGCCAGTCCATGGTCGGGCCCATCTTGGCGGTGGGCGATCCGGCGCTCGATCCGGCGCTCGGGCTTCCGCCCCTGCCCGATGCCAGTGCTGAAGCCGCGCGGCTCGCCTCCGCGGCGGGCTCGATCGCGCTGCTGCGGACGGCAGCCACGCGGGATGCCGTGCTGCGGGATCTGCCGGCAGCCGCGGTGTTCCATTTCGCCGGTCACGCCGAAGCCGACCGCTTGCTGCTGGCCGGCGACGATGCGCTTTCGGCTGCCGACCTCCAGCCGGCCGCGTTGGCCCACTGCCAGCTCGCAGTGTTGGCAGCCTGCTCGACGGCGGCTGCGCCGGCAGGACTTTTCGACGCCCGCAGCCTGGTCCGCGCCTGTCTGCGCGCCGGCGTGCCGCGCGTCGTGGCCACGCGCTGGCCGGTTGCGTCCGCCAGCGCGGCCCGCTGGTCCGATGCCTTCTATTCCGCCCTGCGCGCCGGCACCCCCGTCGCCCGCGCCTTGCAAGCCGCCCAAACCGCGCTCCGAAGCCAGCCCGCCACCGCCGCCCCCTTTTACTGGGCCGGCTACGCCGGCTTTGGTGCGCCCGAATAAGGATTCAAGGCAATGAGCAGCCAGGCTTCGCCCATGTTCCTGGTCACCTTCGAAGGCCCCTGGGTCTTCGTCGTGGACCAGCCCTTGCGAACTGTCACCGCCATTGCGGTGCCCTGCCCGGGCCACGTCTACTCGATGAGCGATGGCACGAACCAAATGCCGATCGGGCAACCCACCTACGAGCTGGCGAACCCCTCGGCGGTCGAGCCCATGTTCGCTCGCCTGCCGTCCGAAATCCATACCCAGATCGAGTTCCTCGGCATGCCGCGCGGATCGAGCATTCCCGACCTCACCGATGCTTCGCGGGTGCGCTGCAGCTTTGTTTTTCCATGGACCGCGCTGTGGCCGGTGAAATACATCTCGCGCAGCCGCCACGATGCCGAATTCTGCGACAACCTTTTGAGCGGCCGCAATTTCCGGCACCTGCAGCATGCGGCCGCGCCTGGACATGCTGCCTGCGTCGGACTTGGGCTGGAATTGCCATATCAACTGGGCTCGCCGGTGGCGCTCCAAAATTCCACTGGCGTCTGGAACCCCGCGCCGGACACCCAAGGCAATATCGTGGTGACCATCGCGGGCGTGGATCCATCGCCCGTGCCGGGCAACGACGATCATTTTGCGACAACCGCCGCGGCCTTCGGCCTCGACCTCCATTTGGACGGCCCCGATGTGGTTCCGCGGAGCCCGCACGTGAAGGCGGTGGACCTCCCCGGGTCGGGGCTGGTCAACGCAACGATTGTTCAGGATCCGCTCCTCTGCGGCGGCAATATCGTGATCGACACATAATTCAACGCCAGCGGTCGGAGACCAACGCTGACGACGTGCCCGTCAGCGTCGAGGGGAAAATCCATTCCCATCCGCTCGACAACGACGAAACCTTCCACTACACCTTCGGCCAGGCAGGCACCTTCAAGTGCTACTGCTCGGTGCATCCTCGCATGATCGGCACGGTTGTCGTGGTCAAATAAGCTAGCCTAGGGAATGCGATTGGCGGCCTCGATTCTGCTGATCGGGGGGCTGGTGTTCCTGGCCCACCTCTTCGAGCACATCTTCAGCCGCACCCGCATTCCTGACGTCCTTTGGCTGCTCTTGATCGGGGTTGGGCTGGGCCCGGCCTCGCATCTGCTTTCACCCGAAAAGTTCGGCGTGATCGGTCCGGCCTTCGTCTCCATCACGCTGGTCCTCATCCTTTTTGAAAGCGGGCTGTCGCTGCAGTTCCAGCGCTTGCGCCGCGCCCTGCCGGGAACGCTGGCGCTTTCAACCAGCAGCTTCATCGGCGAGGCCGGCATCGTGGCGTTGGCGACCTGGGGCCTGACCAACCTCGGCGTGTGGCGGGCGGCGCTGCTGGGCGTCATCATCGCCGGCAATTCGCCCACCGTCATTGTGCCTTTGGCCAAGGGCTTGGGCATGGGCGACCAGACCCGCGACATCCTGTTCTTGGAATCGGCGTTCGGCGACGTGGTCAGCATCGTGCTCGCGCTGGCGCTGCTCAATTTCCACGCCAATGCCGGCAGCGCGGGTTGGGCCCAATGGCTGGGCACCGCCGGCGGCTTCGCGCTGGGCTTCGGGGGAGCCATCCTCCTCGGCGCGGCGGGCGGCCTGGCGTGGGGGATGGCGCTGCGCCGCACCCGCGGCCTCGAGAACCCGATGTTCACCACGCCCGCCTTCGTATTCATCATTTACGGCGGAGCCGAATTGCTGCACGCCAACGGCGCCATCGCGGCGTTGGCCTTTGGCGTGGTGCTGGGCAACATCGAGTACAGCCCGCTGGTGCGGGAGACCTTGCCGGCCGTTGGGCTGAACTCCGCTGAGATGGGGTTCCTGGGCGAAATCGTCTTTTTGCTCAAGACGTTCTTCTTTGTCTACATCGGCCTCTCGATCCGCTTCGCGGACGTGCGCTGGCTGCTCTTCGGCGGCCTCTTGACCGTGCTCCTGCTCCTGCCGCGCGTGCCATCGGTGCGCTTCACCCTGCGCCATCGGGCGCCGCCCCGAGATGCTTCGCTCGCCGCCTGCATGGTGCCCAAAGGCCTGGCGGCGGCGGTGCTGGCCGAATTGGTGGTCCAGCAAGGCCTCCCCGGCGCCGAGGCGCTGCAGAACACCGTCTACGCCATGATCTTCTTCGGCGTGGTCGTGACCTCGGTGCTGGTCTTCAGCGTGAATCGCCCGCTGGGCGCCCGCAGCATGGCCTGGCTGCTCGGCCGCCGCTCCGAGCCCGAGCCGCTCGCGACGCTGGATGCAAGCAGCGCAAGCCAGTAGCGGCTGTATTCCCGATCCAATCAAGCCAAACGACGGTCGGCGGCCATCGCGAAGGCGCGCCGTTTTGGAAGCCGAAGCTCTGCCAAGTCGCCCCCCCGGCCATCCCATGCCGATTCCGGCAACTCACAGTCGGCATGGCCCGACGCAACCGCCGGCAGCGCCTGTATCGTTTGGGACTGCGATGCCTGCGGCGGCTGCGCGTTCGATCCGTGCTTGACTACCGCATCTCGCACGTCATGCTCTGCGACGTCCGGCAGGGAGCCCGCAGGGAAGATGACTCGGATGGCGTGGCCTTTCGCGAAGTCGGCGAACAGGAATGCGCTTGGGTGGCGGAACTCGATCCCGAGCACGAAGCCGTGTTCCGTAAACGTTGGCGCGCCAACCATCGTTGTTTCGCCGCCGAGACGGAAGGGCGCTGCGCCGGCTTCACCTGGGCCGCGGTTGGCCCTGCCGTGATCGACAGCGGCGGCGTGGCCAGCGCCTGGCGCATCCCGCCGGGAGCGGCGTGGAAATTCGACACCTACGCCCATCCGCTGGCCTTGGGCGTCGCGCCCGAATTGGTGTGGTTTCAGCGGCGCATCCTCCGGGCCGAGGGCATCGTCACCAGCATCAGCGCCGTTGAATACGACAACGTCGCCTCGGCCCGGCTGCATTTGCGCATGGGCGCAAGGCGCGCGGGATCGGTCACCACCGTGCTGGCGCTGGGATTGCGCCTCCACCTCGATCGCGTGCAGCGCCGCTGGCGGCTGCGCGTCGGCCGCAGCCCGTTCCCTTTGGAATCCTTGGCCGGGCGAGAGTCTCCGATGGAAGCGACGCAGCTTGCAGTTGGCCGCACAGGGCTTTAATCGCCATTTCGCCGTACGCGGGGGCCGCGCCGTTGGCACTGCGGGCCAGGCGCGAAATTCCGAAGGGCGGTCCGCCCCCGGGGATCGCAGCGGCGCGGGCCCGGCAGGGCTGGGGTCCCAGGGTGCGAGCGTCGCAGCGAGCACGCCCTGCCGAGCGTAAAGCGGGTCGCGGGGCGGAGCCCCGCGGGGTCCCGCGCCAGTCAATGGCGATGGCTTAGCTGCGCAAGAAGCCGCGGAAGCGCCCTGGCGCGGCGGAGTATCCGGGGAAGACACCGGCGAGCTGCGACACGCCCAAATGCCGGGCGACCACCTCGCTGAGCACGTCGCGGAAATCCGTGGTGACGGCGAGATCGCGGTCTTGGTAGAGCTGGTTCGACTTCAAGCCCGGCCAGTCGCCGTAGACCTTGCCTCCGCGCACGGCACCGCCCAGCGCAAACATGACGTTGGCATGCCCGTGGTCGGTGCCGCGATTGCCGTTCTCGTGCACGGTGCGGCCGAACTCAGACATGGTGACCAGCACCACGTCTTCCTGGCGCGCGCCCAAGTCCGTCCAGAAGGCCGCGATGGCGTCACCGAAGCCCCGCAGGTTGTTGGCCAACTGCCCCTGCACGCTGCCTTCGTTCACATGGTGATCCCAGCCGCCGACGTCGGCGAACGCAACCTCGACCCCCACATCGGCCTTGATCAACTGCGCCAACTGCCGCAGGCTGTTGCCCAGCGCCTGGTTGGGGTACACTGCGCCGTTTTCCGGCTGGTAGGTCTTGGGGTCGAGCTTCTGCACCAGATGCAGGGCCTCGAAGGTGTCTTGCCCCGCCGGACGCAGCACCGCATCCGCCGCCTGGTCGTACATGGACTCGAACGTCGAGCCCACGAGCGCCGCTTGCGGCGACGCGCCGCCCACGCGAAATGCGTTCAGGTTGTTGATCGCCACCGCCGGCACGCGGCCCTGCAGCGTGAGCGGCACCTGCGCGCCCATGGCGATGGCACGCATCGGAGACGTGCCCGCCAAGGGATCGAGGCCGATGGCGCGGTTGAGCCAGCCGTCATCGGTGGATTTGACCCCGGGCGTGCCCGACTCCATGAAATCCTGGGCGTCGAAATGCGAGCGCGAGGGATCGGGCGATCCGGTGGCTTGGATCGCCGCCAAGTGCCCCTGCTCCCACAGCGGCTTCAGCGCCGCCAACGAGGGATGGAACCCGAAGAAGCCATCCAGATCGAGCAGTTGCCCGCGCGGGATCGAAATCGAGGGCCGCAGCTTGTAGTAATTCTGCTCGCCGTACGGCACCACCACGTTGAGGCCGTCCACCGCGCCGCGTTGGAAGATCGCCACCAGGATCTTTTTCTTGCCGCTGGCCTCGCTGGCGTACGCCGAGCGCGCCAGCCACTTGGGCAGCACGCCGATGCCCACCATCGCCAAGGCTGAATTCTTCAGAAAAATGCGTCGCGTCGTCATGGCCATGTTCCTTAGTGCTTCTGGAAATCGGGCGAACCGAGCACGAGCCCGGTCATGCGTTGGACCTGCGCGGGGGTAGCCGGCTGCGGGCTGGCCGCGGCGTCGGCGGGAGCGGCCGTGTCCACCGCCATGGGCGCAATCACCCGCGCGATGGTGGCCTGCGTGCCGGGCGCGGCCGGGCGCCCCAGAAGATCGGCGTACAAGGTCTGCTCGACAGCGGCGGGGCGGGCTTCGCCATCGGCAAACGGACTCAAGTCCACCTGCACCCCGGGAACCTGGTTTGCGGCCATCTGCAGGGCGAAATTCATGCGTGCGATCAACCCGCTGCTGGAAACCCATTGATCGCCGGTGTTGGCGTAGCCGGTGGGGGGTTCTTTGCCGTAAAGGGGCTGGCCCATGGCGGCCACCAGTTGGGTGAGGCGGGTGGGGTTGCTGACGTCCGCGCCCAGCGCTCGCACGCTCGAAACCACCAGCTCGAGCGGCGATTTCACCTTGTTGTCGAAATATTGCGGCTCGAAGAATTCCGGCGACGACACCATGGTCTCCATCACCTGCCGCAAGTCGCCGTCGCTGGAGAGGAATTTCCGCGCCATGCGATCGACCAGCGCCTCCGGCGGATCGTCGGCGACGAAGCGCTGCGCCAGCTCGTAGGCGATGTGGTGGGCGGTGGCCGGGCTGCGCGCCAGCAGGTCCAGCACCTCCAGTCCGTCCGACATGCCACCGCCCGCCTTGATGGTGCGGCCCAGCACGACTTTCTCGCCGTGGTCGTGCAGCCGGTCGTTGTAGACGAACTGCGCCTGCCGCAGCGGCTGGAAGATGGTCCATCCGGTGAAGCAGCGCGCCACCTCGGTCACATCCTTCTGGGTGTAGCCGCCGTTGACGCCCAGCGTGTGCAGCTCCATGATCTCGCGGCCATAGTTTTCGTTCAGGCCGCGTTTGTTGACTTTCGGATCCACCGATTGCCAGTTGTCGAGGTAGAAGAGCATGGCCGGGCTCTCGGCGGTGGCCAGCAGCAGGTCATGGAACTTGCCCAGGACATGCGGCCGGATGGCGTCGCGCTCGTAGGAGGCGATCAGGTCCCGATCCTGGCCCTTCTGAATCCAGATGTTGAAGTGGTTGAACCAGAAGTCGGTGAGCACGTCCTCAAGCTGGCGATTGCTGTACACCGCGCGCAGCACCTTGCTGCCCAGCAGGTCCAATTGCGTCACCTGCTGGGGCCGCAAGTAGTAGTCGATCGCGTGCTGCTGGCCGATCGGAATCCAGGGCGAAAGCTGGTTCGCGTCTTTGCGCGAAAGGCTGAACAGAACCTGGCTGCGCTGCGCCGCCGGCAGCGACTCGAGCGTGGCCACGCGATCGCGAATCGGGCCCGTGGTCAGCGAGGCGACTTGATCGGCCGGAAGCAGCGTATCCAGCGCCGGCGCGCCCATCACCAGCGGCTCCGCGCCCAAGCCTGCGGTCGGGCCCCGGCCGCCCGGGGCGCCGCCGCCGTTCTTATCGGCCTTGATCTGCTCGCGCTGGCGGATGGCTTCGATTTCAGTTTCGACCACGGCCCGAAGCCTGGCATCGCTCGGCAGCGGGCGCGTGCCCTGCATCATTTGCCGGATGGCCTGCCCGGGCGGATAGTTCTCGATCAATTGCGCCGGCGTCATGCGCAGCGAATCGAGCCCGGCCAAGGCTTCGTTGAGGAGCGGGTTCTCGGCGATGCGCTCGGGATGGAGCTGCTCGTCCATCCATTTGTACAGGCCCATCTTTTCCACCGTGGCCACATCCCCGGGCTCCGGGCCCCAGGTCAGCCGGTTCAGCGCCTGCTCGATCTTCTGTTCCTGATTGAGCGGTGCGGGCTGCTGCGCCCACGCCAGCGTTCCGGCGGCGAGTCCCAAGGCCAGCCCGATCTGCACCCACCTGCGCATAATCCTTGCTCCTGCATCAACTTAACCCAAGGCTCGGGGAAAGGTTCTGTCCGGGACTGGAAAAATAGGCTAAATCCGCGTAAAATAAGACTTTATGGCCGACGACGAGAGCCAGATTCCGCTCGATCCGCACAGCCCCATCAACCCCGAGGGGGCCAAGCCGCCGCAGCCGGTGAATATCGAAGACGAGATGCGCCGGTCGTATCTCGACTACGCCATGTCGGTGATCGTGGGCCGCGCCCTGCCCGACGTGCGCGACGGCTTGAAGCCGGTGCACCGCCGCATTCTGTACGCCATGCACAGCGAGGGGCTGCTCTCAAACAAGAAGTACTCGAAGTGCGCCGGCGTGGTCGGCGAGGTGCTGAAAAAGTACCATCCCCACGGCGATGCTCCGGTCTACGACGCCTTGGTGCGCATGGCGCAGGATTTCAACCTGCGCTACTTGCTGGTGGACGGCCAAGGCAACTTCGGTTCCGTGGATGGCGATCCTCCGGCCGCCTATCGCTACACCGAAGCCCGCCTGACGAAAATCGCCGAAGAGATGCTGCGCGACATCGAGAAGGACACCGTGGACATGGTGCCCAACTTCGATGAAAGCACCATGGAGCCCACGGTGCTGCCCACCCGCATTCCGAATCTCCTCATCAACGGCTCCGATGGCATTGCGGTCGGCATGGCGACCAAGATCCCGCCTCACAACCTCACCGAGATCGTCGGCGCCTCGCTCGAGCTCCTGCAAAACCCGAAAGCCGCGCTGCGCGACCTGATGAAGCACGTGCAAGGGCCTGATTTCCCCACCGGCGGCATCCTCTACGGGCGCGCCGGCCTGGTCCAGGCCTACGCCTCCGGCCGCGGCGCGTTCATGCTGCGCGCCAAGGCGGGCACCGAGAACATCGGCAAGGACCGCAAGGCCATCGTGGTCACCGAAATCCCCTATCAGGTCAACAAGGCGCGTTTGATCGAACGCATCGCCGAGCTGGTGCAGGAGAAGCGGATCGAAGGCATCAGCGACATCCGCGACGAAAGCGACCGCGACGGCATGCGCATCGTGCTCGAGCTCAAGCGCGGCGAGCAGCCAGAGCTCATCCTCAACCAGCTTTACAAGCACACCAACCTGCAGACCAGCTTCGGCATGATCTTGCTGGCGGTGGTCAACGGGCAGCCGCGCGAGATGGGGCTGGTCGAGGCCATCCAGCGCTTCCTCGATCACCGCGTGGACGTGGTCCGCCGCCGCACCGCTTTCGAGCTGCGCAAGGCGCGCGAGCGCGAGCATGTGTTGGAGGGCTACAAGATCGCCCTCGACCACCTGGACGCGGTCATCAAGCTCATCCGCGCCGCCTCCAGCCCCAAGGAGGCGCGCGAAGGCCTGGTCCAGAAGTTCGCGCTCAGCGAGAAGCAGGCGCAGGCCATCCTCGACCTGCAATTGCACCGCCTCACCGGCCTCGAGCGCCAGAAGATCCTGGACGAGCTGGCCGAGATCAAGCTCCGCATCGCCGAACTGGAGTCCATTCTCGCCAGCGACAAGAAGCTGCGCAGCGTCATCGGGGACGAGCTGAAGGAAATCCGCAAGGATTTCGGAGGAGAAAAAGACCCGCGCCGCACCGAGATCCAGGACGCGGCGGCCGAGATCGTGCTCGAGGACCTGATCAAGGAGGAGACGGTGGCCATCACCGTCACCCACTCCGGCTATCTGAAGCGCACCCCGATCTCGACCTACCGCGCCCAGCGCCGCGGCGGCGGCGGGCGCAAGGGCGCGGGCACGCGCGACGAGGATTTCGTCGAGCACCTCTTCGTCTCCTCGACCCACAGCTACATCCTGGTCTTCACCAACACCGGGCGGGTCTACTGGCTGAAGGTCTACGAAATTCCCGATGCCGGCCCGGCCAGCAAGGGCAAGGCGGTGCACAGCCTGGTCGCCCTGCAGGAGGGCGAGGAGGTGCGCGCCATGCTGCCGGTGAAAGATCTGGAGCGCGACGACGAGTTCATCGTCATGGTCACCCGCGGCGGCACCATCAAGAAGTGCGTGGTCAGCGACTTCTCCAACCCCCGCGCCGGCGGCATCATCGCCATGGGCGTGGACAAAGACGACGAGCTGGTCAAGGCCAAGCTCAGCAACGGCAAGAGCGAGATTTTCCTCGCCACCCGCGAAGGCCAGGGCATCCGCTTCGAGGAGTCCGACGTCCGCGCCATGGGCCGCGTCGCCTTCGGCGTGCGCGGCATGAAGCTCGACGACGGCGACGTGATCATCGGCATGGAGATCTCGGGCGATCCCAAGCAGCTCATCCTCAGCGTGACCGAGGGCGGCTACGGCAAGCGCACGCCGCTCGAGGAGTACCGCCTGCAGTCCCGCGCCGGCTCGGGCGTCATCAACCTCAAGGTCACCCCCGCCAAGGGCAAGGTGGTGGCGGTGATGGCGGTTTCAGAAGCCCCCGAGGTGATGATCATCTCCCAGCAGGGCAAGATCATCCGCGTCCCCAGCAGTTCGATCCGCGAGGTCGGCCGCGCCAGTCAAGGCGTCCGCATCCTCCGCCTTGAAGAGGGCGATCATGTCGCCGCCGCCAGCGTCCTCCCCGCCGAGGAAGCCGACAACGGCAGCGCCGCCCCCGAGCTGCCGCTGCAATAACGCGCGCGGATCCTACTCCACGACGAGCCAGAATAGATTGAAATAGCGCGCAAAGGCGTCCACTCGCAGGAAGGACTTGATGAGTGCCGGCACTGCGGACCGTTCGGCCTCAGCCTCGATGTCCCGCCATTCCTCGCTCAGGTACACATTGCGGACACCGTCGCCACTCTCCGCAACCGCGCCGGCGAGAGCCTGACCGAAACGTTCGAGAGATTCCTCCGTGTTTGCGGAGTCATCCGTTATCTCCGCCCGCAGTCGTCCAACGCGATCCTCCAGGCTTGGGAACTCAACCCTTTCATATCCATCGTTCAGCAAGCCTGAATTCCCAGGCGAATTGTAATAAAACGCCTTGTGTCCGCTCAGGAGTTGCGCATCCGGGAACGTCGAATGTGGGACGATCGTCGCTGCCGTTGCATGGGCAAACAGCTCCCTCGATCGGGCGAACACCGGAGCCGCATACACGAACAGCGCACGATGCTGCAACTGCCGCGCCACCGCACCGATACCCGCGAATGGCCGGTCAATGCCGTGCACGGCCAATAGAAACGGATGTACCAAGGGCGCAGCAAAATCAAACCCGAGACTCGCCTCCAGGACTTGCCCGGGCGTCCAGCATCTCAGCCCGCGGTACAGCTGCCGGTAGAAAAGCTCTTCGTATTCCTTCTCCTCAAACTCTGCGGGCCTCATGCGCAACAGTTCTACATGCCGTGGCGCCTCGGGAAATGTACGCATGACCATATTCATGATATTCTTTTCCATAATGAAGACCACGCTCATGATCCCGGACTCGATCTACCGTCGGCTCAAGCAGCAAGCCGCGGCCAAGCGGCGAACGGTCTCATCGCTCGTCGCGGAACTCCTGGATTCCGGGCTGCGCAGCCAGAGAGAAGGGTCCCGAGATCTGCCTCCGCTGCCGTCGTTCAATCTCGGCGGGGCGCGTGTGGACATTGCCGATCGCGACGCACTCTACCGCGCCATGGATGACGAGCATGTTTCTGGTTGATACGAACCTTCTGGTCTACGCCGCCGACGAAAGCTCGCCTCTATACCAGCAGGCGAGAGATTTGCTCGGCGCCTGGCGCTCGGGGAGGGCGGCCTGGCGCGCGACCTGGTCGGTGTTCTACGAATTCCTGCGGGTGACGACTCATCCAAGAATTTTCAATCGCCCGATGCCGATCGCGTCCGCGTGGAGTTTCCTGCGGCAGGTGTCGGCGTCTCCCTCATTTGCCATGCTCGGCGAGACCGACCGGCACCTGGAAATTGTCACGGACTTAATCCGGCAATACGGCCACGTTCGCGGCAATCACGTTCACGATTTCCACATTGCAGCGGTGATGCTGGAGAACGGTGTGCGCGAAATTCGCACCGCCGACGCTGACTTCCACCGCTTCGATTTCCTGACCGTGACCAACCCGCTCAAGCCCTGACGTCCACGCGCTCGACCACGCCCACTACCGCCGCGTCGATCGGGGACCTGGGGCGCTCGACCGCCGACATGGCGGCGAAGCCGTCGAGCACCACCAGCACGCGGTCGCCGACGCCGGCGTCCACCGCGTCCAAGGCGATCAGCGCTCCGGGCGGCAGGCCGCTCGGCGCCAGCGCGGCGCCTTCGTGCATCACCGGCTCAGGAGCAATGCGCAGCAGCTTGCGGCCCTCGTGGCTCGCATGCTTCTGGGTTGCGACGATTTCGCCGACCACCCTTCCGAGAATCATTGCGGATCCACAATGCCCACGATGGCCGCGTCGGTCGGCATCGCATCAGGCAGCCAGGGAAAGCTGGCTTCCTTGCCGCGGCAGCAGTAGACGGTTTCGCCCGCGCCCGCGCCGACGGCGTCGAGCGCAACCAAGGTGCGGCCTTGCGGCTGGCCGGAAGGGTCGAGCGGGCGCACCAACAGAAGCTTCTTCCCCTCCAGCGCGCCGTCCTTGACGGTGGCGACCACCGAGCCGGTGATGCGGGCCAGGAACACTTATTTCACGGCCTCGACCGTATCGACGATGCCGACGATGGCGGCATCAATGGGCTTGTCCTGGCTGTCGCGGGCCATGCGGGCCGAGCTGCCTTGCACCACCAGCACGCGCTCGCCCGCGCCGGCGCCGACCGTGTCCACCGCGACCAGATAGCCGGCCTCGTCCTTGCCCTCGGGCGATTGCAGCCGGACGATGAGCAGCTTGTACCCCTCCAGGCGCGCGTCCTTGCGCGTCGCCACCACGGTGCCGATGACGCGAGCCAATTGCATTGCGGGCTACGCCGTCGGCGGAGGCTGCAGCGGCACGGCCTTCGAAAGCCCCGGGGCGGGGCGCGGAATGACGTGCACCGAAACCACCTCGCCGATCTTGCGCGCCGCGGCCGCGCCGGCATCGGTGGCGGATTTCACCGCCGCGACTTCGCCCTGCACGATGGCGGTGACCAGGCCCGCGCCGATCTTCTTCTCCCAGCCGACGATGGTCACGTTTGCGGCCTTGACCATGGCATCAGCGGCCTCGATCATCGCCACCAGCCCCTTGGTCTCGACCATGCCCCAAGCCTCGCCGTTGCCGTCTGCCATGTTGCGCCTCCGGGTGGATTGTACCTCACCAACGCCGCTTGCCGTTGGGCCAATTCAGGCTCCGGGGCGGAGCCGCGGCGGGCGCAGCCGGGGGCGGCGCATCCTTGATGACCGGGCAATTCGGCCCCAGCGCCGCCGCCGAGGTGATGCCTTCATACCGCTGCCGCGCCACCATGAGCTTGGCCACCTGCTCGGAATCGAGCAGGTTCTGGCGGCCGAGCATGTGCGTCACCAGCGCGATGCGGGCGAAATGCTCGACCGTCTCCATCTTGAAATACGCCTTCATCACGTCTTCGCCGTAGGTCACGACCCCGTGGTTGGCCATCAGGATGGCGTCGTGATGCGGAATCAGCGGCCGCAGCGTGGCCGAAAGCTCCGGCGTTCCCGTAGTCCCGTACTCGGCCAGCGGAATGCACCCCAGCGCCAGCACCACCTCGGCCAACAGGGCTTGGTTCAGCGGGATGCCGGCCGCCGCGAATCCGGTGGCGGCTGGCGGATGCGCGTGCACCACGCCGCCGATCTCCGGGCGGAGCTGGTAGATCAGCAGATGCATGGCCATCTCGCTCGAGGGGTTGCGCGCGCCCTCGAGCTTCTTGCCTTCGAGGTCGGTGATGACCAGGTCGGCGTCGGTCATCAAGCCCTTGCTCATCGAAGTGGGCGTGGCCAGGATGCGGTCGGGACCGAGCCGGACGGAGATATTGCCGTCGCTGGCCGCCACCAGGCCTTTTTGGTGCAGGAAGTGACCGATGCGCAGGATGTCGGCGCGCGCCGCGGCTTCGTCTACGAGCGGAGCAGGCATGCTTCCCAACCATTATGCTGGACCAGAGCATGCGCCTGAGCGAATTCGATTACGACCTGCCCCCCGAGCGCATCGCCCAGCAGCCGCTTCCCGAACGCGACGCCTCGCGCATGCTGTGGCTTCACCGCTCGGCCGGCGCGCTCGAGGACCGCCAGTTCCGCGACCTTCCGGAGCTGCTTCAGCCCGGCGACTTGCTGGTCGCGAACGAGTCGCGGGTGTTTCCCGCCCGGTTATTGGGCCACGTCGTGGGCTCCGGCGTTGCAGCCGAGGCGCTCTTGTTGCGCGAAGAGCCTGACGGCACCTGGCTCGCGCTCGCCAAGCCCGGACGCAAGCTCGCCGTCGGCGCGCAGATCACCTTCGATCGTGGGCTCACCGCCGAAGTGGTGGCAGCGGGCGAGCGCGGCGAGCGCACCCTGCGCTTCCATGCCGACGGCGCGAGCGTGGCGGAACGCCTCGCTGAAATCGGCCACGTCCCCCTGCCGCCTTACATCCGGCGCCCGGACGCGCCTGCCGACCGCGAGCGCTACCAGACCGTCTACGCGCGCGCCCCGGGCTCGGCCGCCGCTCCCACCGCCGGGCTGCATTTCACCTGCAGCGTGCTTGAGCGCTTGCGCCAGCGCGGCGTGCATTGGACCACGGTGACGCTGCACGTCGGCCTAGGCACGTTTCAGCCCGTCGAAGCGGAGAACATCGCCGAGCACGCCATGCACGCCGAGCCTTTCGAGCTCGGCCCCGAGGCCGCCGCCGCCCTCAACTCCGCCCGCCGCGAGCGGCGGCGCATCATCGCCGTCGGCACCACCGCCGCGCGCGTGCTCGAAACCCTTGCCCCCGCTCCTGGTGCTGAATTCACGCCCGCGGTCGGCACCACGCGCCTCTACCTCTATCCCGGCAAGCCCTTCCAGGTGCTGGACGGCTTGCTCACCAACTTCCACGCCCCGCGCAGCTCGCTCTTGATGATGATCTCCGCCTTCGCCGGCCTCGACCCGGTCCGCCACGCCTACCAGCACGCGCTGGCACACGGCTACCGTTTTCTCAGCTACGGCGATTGCATGCTGATCCTTTAAGCGCGCGCGCGAGCGTTCGCATCCCCGCGATCCCGAGACCTAGGCCGCGAGTGCGGTCCCGCATCCGTACGCGGGGGCCGCGCCGTTGGCACTGCGGGCCAAGTCGGCGCGGAGTGACCGCGAAATTCCGAAGGGCGGTCCGCCCCCGGGGATGGAAGCGGCGCGGGCCCGGCAGGGCTGGGGTCCCGGGGTGCGAGCGTCGCAGCGAGCACGCCCTGCCGAGCGTAAAGCGGGTCGCGGGGCGGAGCCCCGCGGGGTCCCGCGCCAGTCGATTTCAGATTCGGAACATTGCCGCTAGACTGGAACTCGTGCCCCGCCCTGCCGCCATCGAGCCGACGCCGATCGGCCGCCATCACGCCCTGCTCACCGAATTTCGCCGCGCCTTCAAGGCCGGTCCGCCCCCTCTGCTGGCGCTCGAGGGCCCGCGGGTGCTGTCGGAAGCCATCCGCGCCGGCGTCAGGCTCGACCAGGTGCTGTTCAGCCGCACCGGCCTGGCCCAACTAGGCCCGAAGCTGCTGCCGCAATTCTCCAAGCACACCGAGTTGGCGGTGGCCGACGATGCCGCCTTCGCCGCCGCCATGGATGCCGCCCATCCCCAAGGCGTGGCGGCGCTGGCGCAATTCGCGGCTTCGCCGCTGGCCGCCGCGTTCGGCTCGGGCGCTCCCGCGCCGTTGGTGCTCGCCGCTGCCGGACTGCAGGATCCCGGCAACCTGGGCACGCTCATCCGCGCGGCCGACGCCTTTGGGGCGACCGGGGTGGTTGCGCTCGCCGATACCGCAAGCCCGTTCAACCCCAAATGCGTCCGCGCCAGTGCGGGCTCGCTGTTTCATCTGCCGGTGGCATCGAAAGTGCCGGCCGCGGATCTCGTCGCCGCCTGCCGCGCCCGCGGCGTGCGCGTTGTCGCCGCCGCGGCTCGCGCCGATCTCGCGCCGGAGGCTGCGCAGTTCGAGGGCCCCACCTGCCTTCTGCTGGGCCAGGAGGCCAGCGGCGTGCCGCGCGAGCTGCTGCGCGCCGCCGATGCCGCGGTCGCCATCCCCATGGCGCGCGAAATAGATTCGCTCAACGCCGGCCTGGCCGGCGCGATTCTGCTCTACGAGGCCGCCCGCCAGCGGCGGCGCTAGTGAGCGCTTTCCTGCAAGAGCTGGACTAGATAGTCCTTCCACACTGCGGCATACGTGTGGGTGCCGTGGCCGTGGGTGTTGGGGCCGTCGGGAATCAAAATGTAGGTTCCGTGCGCGACCTTCTTGATATTGGGCTCCATGATGCCTTGGTCCGGCGGGTTGACCTGATCGTCGGCGGAGTTCACCGCCATCAAATAGCACTGGATCTTGCCCAGTTCGGGCTCCGGATTGTAGTCGCCTGAGGCGGCGAACTGGTAGAGCATGTCGTTGGCGTCGTAGTTCTTCAGGTCGCGGGCGATCATGCGATCAAAGCCGGCATCGGCCAGTTCCTTGGTCGGCATCTGGCGCTGCATGTCTTTCGGGCTGCTGGTCATCACCGCCAGCGCATAGAACGCCCCCGGCATGCACACCGGCGGCGCTTTGTACTCGCCGTGGTCGTAATCCGGGCACTTCGAGATCGAATCCATCACCATGCGGCGGAAATAGCGGTTGCGCCCGGCGATCTGCGCCGGCTCGCTGGCCAGCGGCATGGCCGCATCCATGAACGTGGGGTACATCTCCGGCCACATCCAGCTCTGCATGCCGCCCATCGAGGTGCCCATCACCAAGCGCAGATGGTTCACGCCCAGATGCTGCGTGAGCAGCTCGTACTCGGCCCGCACCATGTCGTGGTAGCCGTAGTGCGGGAACTTCGCGTGCAGGCCGTCCGAGGGCTTGCTCGACTTGCCGTGGCCGATCTCATCGGGAAGAATCAGGTAGAACTTGGTGATGTCGAGCGGCTCGCCCGGGCCGTACAGCGGGCCAGCGAAGATCGGGCTGAGGAACTGGTGGCCGGTGCCGCCGGTGCCATGGATGATGAGCACGGCGTTGTCCACCACGCCTTGCGCGTTCTTGTGCGGCGCCCCCAGCGTGGTGTAGTGCAGGTTCAATTGCGGCAGCGTTTCCCCGTCATTGAATTGGAAATTCGGGATGACGTAGTCGCCTTCGGTGGTGGGCCAGGTCTGCGCCGGGCCGCGGCTTCCGCGGCGCTGGGCCAGGGCTGGCAGGGCGCAGGCGAAGGCAGCAACGAGCACATACACAGGCAGTTTGTCGGCGCGCATGCGGGCCAGTGTAGCAGCAAACCCGCAGGTCGCATGGACGCCGGGTGCGCTATCGTGGACTCGATGTCGCTCTTCGAGCCGCCGCTTCCGTCCCCCGAGGCCGCCGCCACGGCTCCCTTGGCTGACCGTATGCGCCCGCGCACGCTGGACGAGATCGTCGGCCAGCAGCCTCTGCTCGCGCCCGGCAAGCCCCTGCGCCGCGCCATCGAGCGCGACGCGCTCGGCTCGGCCCTGTTCTGGGGGCCGCCAGGGGTGGGCAAGACTACGCTGGCGCGGGTGATCGCCGCCCGCACCCGCCAACGCTTCGTGCCCTTCAGCGCCGTCACCAGCGGCATCAAGGAAATCCGCGAGGTCATGGCCGCCGCCGAGCGCGCCCACCGCGCCGGCCAGCGCACCATGCTCTTCGTGGATGAAATCCACCGCTTCAACCGCGCCCAGCAGGATGCTTTTCTTCCCTTCGTCGAAAGCGGGGCCATCACCCTCATCGGCGCCACCACCGAGAACCCCAGCTTCGAGGTCAACTCCGCCCTGCTCTCCCGCGCCCGCGTCTTCGTGCTCGAGGCCCTCAGCGACCGCGACATCGAAGCCCTGCTCGAACGGGCCATTGCCGACCGCGAGCGCGGCGTGCTTGCCGGTCGGCCGGCGGAGGCGGCCCTGGAGCTCGAGCCCGGCGTGCTTGCCCGCATTGCCGCCTTCGCCAACGGCGACGCCCGCGCCGCGCTCAACCTGCTCGAGGCTGCGGCGGCCGGCCGCGACCGGCTCACCTGCGCTGAGCTCGAGGCCCAGCACAAGGCGCTGCTCTATGACCGTTCGGGGGAAGAGCACTTCAACCTCATCTCCGCCTTGCACAAGTCGCTGCGCAACAGCGACGTGGACGCCAGCCTCTACTGGCTGGCGCGCATGCTCGAGTCCGGCGAAGACCCGCTCTACATCGCGCGCCGCATGGTGCGCTTCGCCTCCGAGGACATCGGCCTCGCCGATCCGCGCGCGCTCGAGCAGGCCCTCGCCGCCCGCGAGGCCTTCACCTCCATGGGGCTGCCGGAAGGGGCTCTTGCCCTGGCCCAAGGCTGCGCCTATTTGGCACTGGCGCCCAAGTCGAATGCGTTGTACGCCGCCTACGGCCGCGTGCTCGAGGATGTCCGCGCCACCCGCGCCGATCCGGTGCCGCACCACCTCCGCAATGCTCCCACCGGGTTGATGAAAGGGTTGGGATACGGAAAAGGCTATCAATATGCCCACGACCTGCAAGCCAAGGTCGCGGACATGGAATGCCTTCCCGAGAACCTCGTCGGCCGCAGCTATTACCAGCCGGGCGATGCCGGCCACGAACGCCGCGTGCGCGAGCGGATGCAGGAGTTGAACTCGGCCCGCAAACCGGGCACATGACGGCGGCATCCGCCGGCGATAAGGCTCTATTTTCGTTTCAAGCGCTGGGCCGCACAGTATAATGGCGCGTTCACAGCTTGATCTAGAGCTTGGGGAGGTTTCTAAGATGCGGGTTCGCTTGGTGCTGGCAGGAGCTTTGGCGTTGGCAACCGCCGCGGCGGCGCAAGTCGCGCCGGACATGTACGCAGGCCTGAAGTGGCGCAACATCGGCCCCTACCACGGCGGGCGCATCGCTTCGGTCACGGGGGTGATCGGGCAGCCCGGCGTCTTCTACGCCGGCACGCCGCAGGGCGGCATCTGGAAGACCACCAGCGCCGGCGTGACCTGGCACCCGATCGCCGATTCCATCACCGAGGTCGAGGGCTTCGGCGCCATTCAGGTCGCTCCTTCCGATGCCAACGTGGTCTATGCCGGCAGCGGCGACTCGGTCGGCGGCCCCGACGGCAACGGCATGTACAAGTCCACCGACGCCGGCAAGACCTGGACCCATATCGGACTCGCCGACACCACCAAGATCAATAAGATCGTCGTCGATCCCAAGGATGCCAACATCGTCCTCGCCTCGACCACCGGCGACGCCAGCCACACGGGCGGCGGCGTCTACCGCTCCACCGACGGCGGCCAGAACTGGCAAAGCGTGCTCAAGCCCGAGGGCGTCAACGGCACCCGCGATCTCGAATTCGACTACGAGATGCCCAGCCTCATCTTCGCTGCCACCCAGGGCACTGGCGGACCCGGTCGCGGCGGCCGCGGCGGCCCGCCGCCGGTGCCTGCCCGGCTCTACAAATCCACCGACGAGGGCGTGACCTGGACCCCGGTCACCTCGCTCCCCGAGCTGACCGGCCGCATCGGCGTCGCCGTGGCGATGCACACCAACGGCCAGCGCGTCTTCGTGATCGGCGGCGCCACCCAAGGCGGCTCCGGCCTGTTCCGCTCCGACGACGGCGGCGCCACCTGGAAGCACATGGCCGGCAATGACACCCGCATCTCCAACGGCCAGGGCGCCTACAGTTGCGGCGTCTGGGTGGATTCGCAGAACCCCGACATCGTGTACACCGTTGCCACGGCGCTGTACCGCTCGACCGACGGCGGCCAGACGTTCGCTCCGTTCAAGGGCGCGCCCGGCGGCGAAGACTACCACGACATGTGGATTGACCCGACCAATGGCCACCGCATGCTGGTCGGCGCCGATCAAGGGGCCAGCGTCACCCTCGACAACGGCAAGACCTGGAGCACCTGGTACAACCAGCCCCTCGGGCAGGTCTACCATGTCTCCACCAACAATGCCTACCCGTATTGGGTGATGGCCGCCCAGCAAGACACCGGCGCCGTCATGCAGCGCGCCTTCAGCGACTTCGGCGAGATCAACACCACCGACTGGAGCCCGCTTCCTTCGTCCGAGTTCGGCACCATCGAAGCCGATCCGCTCAACCCCGACATCCTCTACGGCGTCGGCTACGGCGCCGGCGGCGGCGGCAGCGGCCTCATCAAGATCAACATGAAGACCGGCCAGTGGGAGAACGTCGCCCCCAACTTCGGCGCCGACGCCAGCAAATACCGCACCAGCCGCGACACCTGGAAGCGCTTTGATACTGCCTTCGATCCCCACGCCATGTACGTTGGCTACCAGTGCATCGTGGTCACCCGCGACGGTGCGCAAACCTGGAAATCCTTCAGCCCCGACCTCACCACCGAAAAAGGCAAGCCCATGGTGCCGTGCGGCCAAGCCGAGCCGCCGGCCGCGGCCGGCCGCGGCGCCGCTGGAGGCGGCCGCGGCGCAGGCGGAGGCGCTTCCATCAATGACTTCTCCATCTCCGCCGCCAAGAAAGGCGTCTTCTGGTCGGTGAGCAGCAACGGCCAGATCTACACCACCAGCGATGACGGCCTGAAATGGACGAACGTCAGCAACGTCTCCGATGCACCCGCCGGCTTGACCTACAACACCATCGAGGCCAGCCACTTCGACGCCCAGACCGCCTACGTTGCCGCCCGCCTCGGCGGCGGCCGCGGCGGCGCCTTCTCCGCCAATGGCGGCGGCGCCGACACCAACGTGCCGCTCATCTGGCGCACCCACGACGGCGGCAAGACCTGGACCAAGATCGTCAACGGCCTCCCCAGCGACGAAACCAGCGGGAGCTGGGTCAACGTCGTCCGCGAAGACCCCGAGCAAAAAGGCCTGCTCTTCGCCGGCACGGAAACCACCGTCTACGTTTCCTTCGATGACGGCGACCACTGGCAATCGCTGCGCCAGAACCTGCCCACCACCTCGATCCGCGATCTGGTCTTCCACACCCACGACCACATGAACGACATCGTCATCGGCACCTACGGCCGCGGCTTCTGGGTGCTCGACGACATGTCCCCGCTGCGCCAGATCGCCACCAGCTCGTCGGCGATCGCCTCCGCCCCCGCCTATTTGTTCAAGCCCGGCGACGCCATTCGCTCGCGCAAGAACGTCAACTGGGATCAGCCCACCGAGCCCGAAGAGCCCCACGGCCCCAACCCGCCCTACGGCGCCATCATTTATTACCACCTCAGCCAGCCGCCCAGCGGCGAGATGACGTTGCAGGTGCTCGATGCCCAAGGCCACGTGGTACGCACCATGACCAGCATCCCGCCGGCCCCGGTCGAAGGCGCCGCCTACCCCGACTACTGGCTGGCCACGCCCGAAAGCCGCGCGCTCTCGACCGCGGTCGGCACCGATCGCACCCATTGGGATCTGCTCTACGACGATCCGCCGTCGTTCAGCCATGATCTCGAGAACCAAATGAACATGGTCGAGGGCCAGGTCACGCCCGGTCCTCATGGGCCGCAGGCGCTCCCCGGCGTCTACACCCTCAAGCTGACCGTGAATGGCCAGACCTACACCCAGAAGCTCACCGTCCACAACGATCCGCGCGTCGGTGAAAGCCCCGCGGTCATGGCCGCCCTTCGTGCCCAGAATCGCCTCACGCTGGCCGCCTATGAAGGCATGAAGGACAGCTACGCCGGCAACGAGGAGGTCGCCGCCACCCGCGCCCAGGTCACCGCCCTCACTTCCGGCCAGCTCCCCGATGACGTCGCCACCCAGGCCAAAGCCCTCGACACCAAGCTCGCCACCTTTGGCGGTGCGGTCACCGGCCGCGGCGGCAGGGGCGGAGGCGGCGGTTTCGGCGGCCGTGGCCGCGGCGGCGCCGCTCCTGGGGCCATGCGTTCGTTCCAGGCCCTGAACGCCAGCTTCAACACCTCGGTCAGCATGATGCAGGTCGGCATGGACATGCCACCCACCAAGGCCCAAGTGGATACCTACAGCGACGATTGCAAGGAGCTCAACCGCACCATCGCCGCCTGGAAGCAAATGCAGTCGAAGGATCTGGTCGCCTTCAACACGCTGCTCACCAACAGCCACCTGCAGCCGCTTTCGCTTACGCCCACCAAGCTCACCGACCCCAGTTGCAGTTTGGGCACTGCCGCCCCCGCGGCCGGCCGCGCCGCCGCTGCAGCTGCGGGCGCTCACCCCAAGGGTTGAGACTCCGGCAGAGGCGGGATCCAGGCCGAGGGGCGGGGTCCCGCATGCAGCCCCGACCCGTCGCCGGGGGAGTATCTTCCCATCGCTGCCCCACGCCGTGACCCCGGCGTGGGGCGCCCGTGAACTCGACTCCGGCCCGCAGCCTCGGCGTCCATCATCCGCCGCCTGGGGTACCATTTCCAATGCCATTCCAGGTGCCGCAACGGCTTAAGCTCGGCTTCACGCGAATGCGGTAGGCTATTCCGTCGGAACCATGCTCCGTTCGCTCGCCATTTTGGGAATCAGCTTGGGCCTGGCCGCGGCGGCCCAAGCCCCGGGCGCGCCGGCATTTACGCTAGCGCAAGCTCTGGACCGGGCCCGCGCCAACTCGCCCGACTTCCAAGCCGCGTTGGTGGCCGAGGGCATCGCCGCCGCCGACCAGACCCAAGCGCGCGCCGCTCTGCTGCCTTCGCTCAACTACGACTCCAGCTACATCTACACCCAGGGCAACCGCTACATCGCCAACAACGCTATCCACGAGTACTCGAGCCAGGGCAATCTGCACGAAGCCCTCGATTTCGGCTCGACCGCCGCGCTTGCCAAGGCCCGCGCCGGCGCGGCGCTGGCGCGGGCGCAGGCCGAAATCGCCGCTCGCGGCTTGGCGGCGACCGTCACCGCCGATTTCTACGGCCTGCTCTCGGCGCAGCACAAGCGCGCCACCGCCGAGCAGGCGCAGGCCGACGCCCAGAAATATCTTTCCGTGAGCCAAGATCGCGAGCGCGGCGGCGAGGTCGCCCACGCCGACGTCCTCAAAGCCCAGCTGGAGCTGGAGCAGCGCCAGCGCGATGCCCGCGAAGCCGGGCTCGCCGCGCAGCAAGCCCAGCTGGGCTTGGCGGTGCTCCTCTTCCCCAGCTTCAACACCAATTTCACCCTGGTGGATGACCTCGCCCAGCCCCCGCCGCTCCCGCCCCAAGCGCAAGTGGAAGCCCTGGCCGGCCAACGCAACCCCGCGCTCGGGGTGGCTCGGGCCGGCGTCGAGCAGGCCCAAGCCGGCATCGGCATCGCCCGCGCCGGTTTGCTGCCGACGCTTTCGCTCGATTATTTCTACGGCATCGATGCGGCCCAATTCGCCCTGCGCAACCAATTCGGCCAGCCCAACCTCGGCTCCGCCGCCACCGCCACCGTGGCCATCCCGGTCTTTTCCTGGGGCGCGAACCGCGCCAAGCTGCAGCAATCGGAATTGCAGGCCGCGCAGGCGCAGCGGCAGTTGAGCTTCACCCAGCGCTCGCTGGCTGCCGATCTCCAAGGCTTCTACGCCGAAGCTGAAGCTGCGCGCGCCGAGCTGGCCACGCTGCTCAGTTCGCGCGATCTGGCCGCCGAGAGCCTTCGCCTCGCCGGCTTGCGCTATCAAGACGGCGAAGCCACCATCCTCGAGCTGGTGGACGCCCAGAACACCGCCACCGCCGCCCGCAACGCCTACGATGACGGGCTGGTGCGCTATCGCGTGGCCCTTGCCAACCTGCAAACCCTGACCGGGCCGTTCTAGGAGTGGACAGTGAACAGTAGACAGTGGACAACGGGAGCGGTCGCCATCCTCGGCTTGGTCGCGGCCAGCTGCGGCGGTGGCGGTGAAGCCAAGCCGCCGACGCCGGTGGTCTCGGTGCAAGTCGAGGCCGCTCGCCGTGGACCCATGCAGCAATGGGTGACCACGCAAGCCGTGCTCTTTCCCCTGCACCAAGCGGTCATCACCCCCAAGATCAGCGCGCCGGTGGCGCAGTTCTTCGTCAACCGCGGCGACCATGTGCACGCCGGAGAATTGCTGGCGCGCCTCGAGAACCGCGATCTCGCCGCCGCCAGCCAGGAAGCGCAAGCCCAATTGCAATCGGCGCAAGCGGCGTACGCCCAAGCCACCGCCGGCGCCATTCCCGCCGACTTGAAGAAGGCCCAGCTCGACCTCACCGCCGCCCAGCAGGCCGCCGCCAACGCCGACGCCATCTACAAGAACCGCCAGCAGCTCCACGCTCAAGGCGCCATCTCCCAGCACGACCTCGATCAGGCCCACGTGGATGCCACCAACGCCGACAACACCCTCGCCCTCGCCCAGCAGCGTCTGCAGGCGCTCGAGGCCGGCGGCCACGCGCAAGCGCTCAAAGCCGCGGCCGCCGATCTGGCCACCGCCCAAGCCCACGCCGCCGCCGCCGCCGCCCAGCTCAGCTACACCGAAATCCAGAGCCCCATCGCTGGAGTGGTCACCGACCGTCCCGCCTATCCCGGCGAGCTCGCCTCGCCCGCCGCGCCGCTGATGACGATCATGGATCTTTCCCATGTGGTCGCCCGCGCCCAGCTCGGCGCCGAGCAGGTGGCCGGCCTCAAAGTCGGCGATCAGGCGACCATCGCCGCCGCCGGCCAGGATCGGCCCACCCCCGCCGCCGTCAGCGTCATCAGCGCCGCCACCGATCCGGGCAGCACCACCCTCGAAGTCTGGGTCCAGGCCGCCAACCTCGATCAGTCCCTCCGCCCCGGCACCACCGCCTCCGTCGCCATCCTCAAGCGCACCATCCCCGACGCGCTTTCGGTGCCGCTCACCGCGCTGCTCACCGATCCCAGCGGCGGCACTTCGGTCATGGTCGTCGGCGCCGACAACAAGGCCCACGAAACCGACGTCGCCGCCGGCATCCGCGCCGACGGCCGCGTGCAGATCCTGAGCGGCCTCCAACCCGGCCAGCGCGTCGTCTCCCAAGGCGCCTATGGCCTCGCCGACGGCACCCAGATCACCATCGAGGCGCCCAAGCCTGCTGCCAAACCCGATGCGGGAGACGCCAAGTCGTGAGCCTCGGCCTCGGCGATCAAGCGAATCTCCGCGCCGGTTCGGCGCGCTCCTGGGTCGCGCACCTCGCCCGTCCGCTGGTGTTCCTCATCATCACCGTCGCGCTGGTGGGCGGCTATGAAGCCCTGAAGCTGCCGATTTCGGTATTCCCGCAGACCGATTTCCCCCGGATCGTGGTCGGCGTGGACAACGGCGTGATGCCCATTGACCAGATGATGGTCACCATTACCCGCCCGCTCGAAGAAGCCGTCAACAGCGTACCCGGCCTGCAGTCGGTGCAATCCATCACCAGCCGCGGCTCGGCCGAGGTGGACCTGTACTTCGATTGGCACGTCAACATGGTGACCACGCTGCAGTTGGTCAACGCTGCGCTGGCCCAGGTGCAGGGCAGCTTGCCGGCTTCGGCCGTGGTTTCCTCGCATCGCCTTACCTTCGCAACGTTTCCGATCCTGGGCTACAGCCTCACCTCCGACCGCGTCCCCCAGGACGAGCTCTGGCAGCTCGCGACCTATGATTTGAAGCCCCGCCTCAACCGTCTCGATGGCGTCGCCACGGTCCTCGTCCAAGGCGGCCAAGAACCCGAATTCCAGATCGCCCCCGATGCCGCTAAGCTGCAAGCCGCCGGCATCACCGTGCAGAACATCCTTGACGCGGTGCAGAACACCAACCTGGTGGATTCCCCCGGCCTGATCGAGCGCAACCATCAGCTCTTCCTCGGCCTGGTCACCGGGCAGGTCGCCGACCCCGCCCAGATCGGCGCCATCGTCGTCAAGAGCACCGCCGCGGGCGCTCCCGTCCGCATCGCCGACGTCGCCGCGGTCGCGCCCTCGGTCAAGCCCGTCTACACGCTGGTGGATGCCAACGGCAAGCCCGCCGTGCTGCTGTCGATCAACCGCCAGCCCTTGAGCAACACCATGGCCGTCGCCGACGAGGTCCACGCCGAAGTGGCCGACCTCCAGCAGTCGCTGCCGGCCGGCGTCACCCTCGCGCCCTTCTACGACCAGTCCACCATCGTCGGCCAATCCATTCGCAGCGTCCGCGACGCCATCCTCATCGGCCTCATCCTGGCCTCGATCGTGATGGTCCTGTTCCTGCGCGACTGGGGCACCTCGCTGGTTGCCGGCCTGGTCATCCCCGCCACCATCCTCATCACCTTTGTGGTCATGGCCGCCCTCGGCCAGAGCTTCAACCTGATGAGCCTGGGCGGCCTCGCGGCCGCGGTCGGCCTGGTGATCGACGACGCCATCGTCGTGGTCGAGAACATCGTCCTCCACCGCGACGCCGGCAAGGGCCGTGCCCACGCCATCCGCGCCGCGCTCAAGGAGATCACCAAGCCGCTGGTGGGCTCGACCATCACCCCCATTGTCGTCTTCGTCCCGCTGATCTCCATCACCGGCGTCACCGGCGTCTTCTTCCGCGCGCTCGCCATCACCGTCGGCGTCGCCCTGTTCACCTCGCTCGCTTTGGCCCTCACCTGGACGCCCATCCTCAGCCAATATTTTCTGGGCGAGCGCGGCCGCGGCAAGCCCGTCGCCGCACCGGCCGGCGCCAGCGAAATGGAAAAGCTGCTGGCCGCCGAAGACGCTTCGCTCTCGGGCTTCTTCCGCCGCGTGGTCGGCTTCTACGAGCGCTGGCTCCGCCGCGCCCTCGCCCGACCCCTCTGGCTCGTCCTGATGAGCCTGGCGCTGGTGGCGGCTTCGTACTTCTGCTACAAGGCCCTCGGCTCCGACCTGCTGCCGGAAATGGACGAGGGCGGCTTCATCCTCGACTACGTCATGCCGCCCGGCAGCTCGCTCACCGAAACCAATACCGTGCTCGAAGGCGTCGAGCGCATCCTGCGCTCCGTGCCCGAAGTCGAGAGCACCTCTCGCCGCACCGGCCTCCAGCTCGGCCTCGCCGCCGTCACCGAAGCGAACACCGGCGACATCTCCGTGCTGCTCAAGCAAGACCGCGACCGCGGCATTGACGAAGTCATTGCCGATGTCCGCGCCCAAGTGTCAAAAGCCTATCCCCAGCTCGATATTGATTTCACCCAGACCCTGCAGGACATGATCGGGGATCTCACCAGCGCCCCCCAGCCGATCGTCATCAAACTCTTCAACCCCGATGGCGACCTGCTCAATGCCTGGGCGCCCAAGGTCGCGGACGCCATCTCCAAGGTCCCCGGCGTGGTCGACATCCTCAATGGCGTGGACGACGCCGCCAGCGGCCCCGCGCTCAGCTTCCACGTGGACGAAGCCGTTGCCGCCCATGCCGGCTTCACCGCCCAAGAGGTGGCGACCGATGCCGCCGCCCTGCTCGAAGGCGAGCCCTCGCCCGTGCCCGTCGTCGCCGATGACCGCGCCTACACCCTGCGTGTCCGCTTCCCGGCCTCCGACCGCGCCTCGCTCGAGGCCTTGCGCAGCACCGTCCTGGTCAGCGCCACCGGCCACACCGCCACCTTGGGATCGCTCGCCACCCTGGCCGAACTCCCCAGTCAGACCGAAATTCTGCGCGAAAATCTCCAGCGCCGCGTCCAGGTCTCCGCCCGCCTCGAGGGCGTGGATCTGGGCTCGGGCGTGGCCGCGGTCAAAAAGGCCGTGGACGCGGTCCACCTGCCCTCCGGCATCCGCGTCGTCTACGGCGGCACCTACGCCGAGCAGCAGAAGTCGTTCGCCGATCTGGTTACCGTGCTGGTGCTGGCGGTTGTGTTCGTCTTCATCGTCCTGCTCTTCGAGTTCCGCGACTTCTCCGCGCCCGTCGCCATCCTGGCCTCGGCGCTGCTCTCGACTTCGGGCGTCTTTTTCGCCCTGCTCATCACCGGCACCACCTTCAACGTCGCCTCCTTCATGGGCCTGATCATGGTGGTCGGCATCGTCGCCAAGAACGGCATCCTGCTGCTCGACGCCGACCAGAGCTTTCGCGCCCTCGGCCTCGATCCGCTCGAAGCCATGGTCCAGGCCGGACGCCGCCGCCTCCGCCCCATCGTCATGACCGCCCTCGCCGCCGTGGCCGGCATGCTGCCGCTGGCCTTCGCCCTCGGCGCCGGCTCGCAGATGCTCCAGCCGCTCGCCATCGCCGTCATCGGCGGCATTCTGATCTCGATGGTGCTCTCGCTCATCATCACCCCCGCCGTTTACTACCACGCCCATTAGCGCGGTTTAGCAACTGGCCGTGCCACCTTGGCCCCGCCTCCGCCGCTGCTGCCCCACCCGAAGAGAAACCAAAAGTCCAGTCCTGCCTCCACCCCCACCTGCCCGGCCCCAGCCCTGTGCCCCAATTTGGGGCGCACCGGCGTTTCCACTGATTTCCCTAGTTGAAATCGTGCTTTCCCCACCTTCCCGTCTGTTGAAAACCCTCTCCGCGCACGGAAAACGCCCCCCGCCCACGCCTAGCTCCGGCCTATTCCCCCACCGCCCCGCATAAACCCCGCAAAACACGCTAGATACCTGCGCCCTGCGCGATCCACAGCGCCCCCCCTCGCCGCCCTCGCCGCCCCTTTCCGAGCCCGCCCCGCCCACGCGTTTTTCACGCGTTTTCCACAGCCCGGCGGCGCTTCTGCCCCACCCGATAAGGGGAAACCCTCGCCAGCAACGCCCGCGGCACCCGCGCCACCAGGACCACCTCTTGCCCGGTGTGCCGCTCGGAAACCACCTCGCCCCGCTCATGCACCCAATGCACCACCGCCCCCGCCGCATGCGGCACCCGCAGCCGCACCTCCTCCATGGGCTCGGCCGGCAGCGCCGCCGCCATGCGCTTCAGCAGCTCGGGAATCCCGGCTCCGGTCTTGGCGCTGACCGGCACCGCCTCGGCCGGCATCCCCGGCTTGGCCTCGGGCAAATCGGCCTTGTTCCAAACCAGCAGTTGCGGCGCGGCCTCGACCTCGAGCTCGGCCAGCACCCTCTGCACTTGCTCCTGATGTTGGTTGCGCTCGGGCGAGCTGGCATCCACCACCACCAGCAGGAGGCTGGCTCGGGTCACCTCTTCGAGCGTGGCGCGGAAGGCGTTGATCAGCCCGTGCGGCAAGTCCCGCAAGAACCCGACCGTGTCCGACAGCAGCGCCCGCCGCTCGCCGCCGGCTCCCGGCAGCTTCAGGATCCGCACCGTCGGATCGAGCGTGGCAAACATCCGCCCCGAGGTCAGCACCTCCGATCCGGTCAGCCGATTGAACAGCGTGCTCTTGCCAGCGTTGGTATACCCCACCAGCGCCGCCGTCGCCAGCGGCACCCGCTCCCGCTGCCGCCGCTGTTGCCCGCGCTGCTCGCGCACCTTCTCCAGCGCCGCCGTCAGTTGGGCGATGCGCTGGTGAATCCGCCGGCGGTCGGTCTCGAGCTGGGTCTCGCCCGGTCCTCTCGTCCCGATGCCGCCCCCCAGCCGCGACATGGCGTGCCCGCGCCCGGCCAGCCGCGGCAGCAGGTACTCGAGCTGCGCCAGCTCGACTTGCAACTGCCCCTCGCGCGTGCGCGCGTGCCGCGCAAAAATATCCAGGATCAACTGCGTCCGCGCCAGCACCCGCGCCTCGACCGCCCGCTCCAGGTTGCGCTGCTGGGTCGCGGTCAGCTCGCAGTCGAAGATCACCAGCTCCGCCCGGCTGGCTGCCACCGCCCGCTTCAGCTCTTCGAGCTTTCCCCCGCCAATCAGCGTCGCCGCATCCGGCCGCGGGCGCCGCTGCAGCAGCTCGCCGGCCACCGCCCCGCCCGCGCTGCGTGTCAGTTCATCCAATTCGGCCAGCGAATCCTCGGCCGACACCGTGCGCTTTGCGCGGCCGTCGGTGAACTCGACCCCGACCAGAAAGGCCGATTCCATTGTGGGAAATCTACGACGCCTCGGCGGTAATGGGCGTCACGCTCGCGCCTTCTTCTTTTACCTTCGCCGGCTGGGATCCCGGCGGCGCGTGCCGCACGCCGCTGCGTTGGATCATCACCGTCGAGATGGCGTGCTTGAAGATCATCTGCTCCTGGCTTCCGGACGGGCTGCCCGACTCCAGCACCAGGCAATACTTGTCGAAGCTGCGGATGCGCCCGGTCAGCTTCACCCCGCTCAGCAGATAGATGGTGAGGGTGAGCCGCTCTTTCCGGGCTGCGTTCAGAAACGAATCCTGGATATTCTGCGCAGGCTTTTCCATGCAGGCGCCCTCCGCCCTGCATTCAGCCTACCACCCCGCCATCAAATCCCAACAGGATTGTTCGTGTCCGGCCGGCGCCTATTCCCCCGGTGCAGGGCCCGCGGTCGTCAGTGCGGGCTCGCCGCTGGCAGCACCGTCCAGGTGAAATTCCGCGTTGCCTGCAGTCCGCTGGCGTCGGTCGCCTGCACGGTGAAGGTGTAGCTTCCGACCCCGGTGGCCGCGGGCACGCCCGCCAGGTTGCCGGTCGCATCCAGCGTCACCCCGGCCGGCAAGCTGCCGCGCAGCAATGAAAACTTATAGGGCGTGGTCCCGAAATCCGCCGCCAGATTCTGCTGGAACGTCTGCCCCTCCGTCGCCGGCGGCAGTGCCGGGGTGGTGATGGCGAACGTGCTCGGGCTGAACACCACCAGCGCAAGCGGCGAGTTGGCGATCAGTCCGTTCGCGTCCTTCACCTGCACGGTGAAGTTCGCAGTCCCGGCGGTGCCCGCCGCCGGAACGCCCGCGATCTGCCCGCTGTTGAAGTCCAGGCTCAGCCCCGCTGGCAGCGCCCCCAGCACCACGTTGAAGGTGTACGGCGCGGTGCCGCCCTGGGCGCCCAGCGTGGCCAGGTATCCGCGGCCCTCGACCGCCGCCTCCAGCACCGGCGGCGTCACCTCGAACGGATCCACGGTGATCGTGAACGCCTGCGAGGAGCTTTGCCCATCGGCATCGGTGGATTGCACCGTGAAATTCGAAACCCCCGCCGCTGTCGGCGTGCCCTGGATCACGACACTCAGGTTCGAGCTCTGGTTCGCCGCCATCGTCAACCCGGCGGGCAAGCTGCCCTGCGTCAGCACCGGAACAAACGGCCCCGTGCCGTTCTTGAACAAAATCGTTCCCGCGTACCCGGTCCCCACCGCGCCCCGCGGCAGCGTGGTGCCCGAAACCGTCAGCGGCAAAATCTGGATCGGCAGGGTCGTCGTCGCCGTCTGCGCCGGCACCGAGGAATCGGTGACCTGCACCACCGCATTCGTGGTCACCGCGCCCGTCTCGCCCGAGATCACCCCCGCGGCGCTCAAGCTCAGTCCCGTGGGCAGCGGCCCGCGCGGCAGCGAGAAGGTATACGGCGCGGTGCCGTTCACCGCCGTCAGCGTCTGGGTGAAGGCTTCGTTGACGGTGCCGATGAGCGCCGCTGGCGGCACCATCGCCAGCGTCTGGGCGATGGTCATCGAAATGGTCTGGTTGCTGGTGTTGCCCGCGCCGTCGTCCACCGCGAAGGTCACATTGACTTGTCCCGAAGCCTCCGGCGTGCCGGTGATGTTGCCGTTCTGGTCCAGGCTCAAGCCCGAGGGCAGCGGATTCGAGTTGGCAGCCATGCGGAACACCAGCTTGCCCGGCCCCAGCGTGCCGTTGATGGCGTCGAGCGTGGCCGCATACGGCACCCCCACATTGCCGTCGGGCAGCGTCGTGGTCAGAATCGCCAGTTGCGGGCTGGCGCTCTCCTGCACGATCCACAGCCCCGAGTTGATGTCGCTCGCCAGGATGTACGGCTGTCCGTTGGCGCTGTACGCCGCCACCCCGAACACCATCGCTTTGGCGGGATTGTTCACCGCCGGGTTGTTGCCGTTCGGGTCGGGGGTATCCGGCGGCGCGAACGAGGCCAGCAGCGTCGGCGGCGCCACCGAGGTCAAGTCCAAATCCTCGATCCCGCTCGACATCCACGCCACGTAGGCGTGCGGATGCACCATGTTCCCGTTCCAGGCGATATTGTGCGCGGTGTAGATGCCCAAATCCGGCGCCGGATCCGACTCCGCCTGCGGCGTCGTGAAGAATCCCGACAGCGTCGCCGTTCCTGGCGTCGGCAGGGTGTAGGTGCGCAGAAAACCCCAGCCCGCGTCATTGGTGAGCGGCACGGCTGAGCCCGCGCCGCAGACCAAATTCACCGCCGGGTTCTGCGGTGTCGTCTGGCTCGGGTTGCTCGGGTTCGCCACCATGCCCGAGGCGCACACTTGATCGGCGATCAGCAGCGCCGAATCGTTCAGCACCGGCAGCGCCAGGTGCGTGTTGCCTTCCGGGTTCGACGGCGTCGAGGTCGTCGCCAGCGACGTCACCGGGTATTGAATATGGTCCAGCACCACCGCCGGGTTGTTCGAGGTGATCGCCAGCGGATCGCGCACGTCCATCACCACCACGCCTTCATCCCAGTACGACAGGTAGGCGGTGGTGCGGTCGCCTGAAAGCTTGATCGAATCCAGGAACACCCGTTGGTCCACCCCTTGCACCGCCTGCGGCAGCGGCGTCGCCGTCGCCGCCAGCACGCCCCAATTGCGCACTTCGGCCGGCGTCGCCGGGTTGGTGATGTCCACCACGCGGAAATCGCCTTCGCCGGCGCCACTCGTCTCCGAGGTCGGCACCGCCACCAGCGCGTAGATCCGGTCCTGGCTGTGGTCCACCTGCCCCAGCGCGTCCACTGGCCCCGCCACCGGCAGCATCACCGCGTCGCTCGCCCCCTGCACCCCCGAGTTCCAGCTTCCCAGCAGCAGCGGGTGCGTCGGGTCGCTCACATCGAAGAACTCGACCCCGGTCTGCCCGGCCGTGGCCGTGTTCGGGTTGCACGGCTGCTCGGTCACCGCCATCAAGTCGCCGGTGCCCCCCGGATGGAATCCCGGCGAGCTGATCCCCGTGATGACGCTCACTTCCTGCTGCGCCGCGCCGCTCACGGCTCCGGCATGCGCCACCACCTGCGGGTTGGTGATCTGGCTGAGGTCCACCACCTTCACCCCCGTGCCCGGGCATTCCCCCGTCCGTCCCCGCGTGCCGATGTAGGCGTAGGCCACCTTGGTCGCGGTCGCGGTCGCGACCGTGATGTCGCCGTTCTGCCCTTGCCCGCCCAAGTCGCTGTGCGCCACCGACGTCAGCGTTGCCCCCGGCGCGCGCACGTCCATCAAGTACACAAAATCGGCGGTCAGCGGCGTGGGCGCGGTGCTGTCCACCGCCTCCACCGAGATCGTGAACGTCCCGGCCGAGCTCGGTGTCCCCGCCAGCGCCCCTTGGCTGCTCAGCGTCATCCCCGGCGGCAGCGCCGCTTTGGCGTGCCAGGCGATCGGGGCCACCGCCTTCACCCCCGGCAACCCGATATTGGTCTGAAAGCCATAGCCATACGGCGATCCCTCCACCGCATCCGGCAAATGGCCGTTGGCCGAGGACGAAAGCACCAGGAAATTCGCTGTCACCAGCGGCACGGGCGTTCCCGCCGGCGCCGAGCTGTATCCGCCGCATCCGGCAAACGTCACCGCTACGGCTGCTAGCGCCAACTGGCTGAAAAATCTGGAAGTACGCACAGGGGGGCTCGCCACAAGGGTTGGTCCAGTTTACCTTATTGGCAGTGCCGTGAACGGTGAACGGTGAAGGGTGAACGGCGGCGCGACAGCGCCGCCCCTACCCCTCCCGCAGCACCACGCCCGCCTCGGTCCGGCTCGCCCGCCATGCCGGCACCCAGCAGGCCGCCGCCGCCAGCGCCAGCAGCAGTCCCGCCGCCCAGCCCCATGTGGCCGCATCCAGCCCCGGCGTCTGGTACAGCATGCCCCTCACCAAGCCGGTCGCCAAGAACGCTAGCACCGCCCCCGCACCCAGGCCCGCCAGCGCCCATCCCAGCCCCTGCCGCAGGGTCGCGCCCAGAATCTGCCGCGGACGCGCCCCCAGCGCCATCCGCACCCCGAACTCCCGCCGCTGCCCCGCCACCACGAACGCCAGCACGCCATACAGGCCGATCGCGGCCAGCGCCAGCGCCGAAACCCCGAAGAACGCGATCAAGAGCGTGTTGAACCGCCGCGGCGTGATCGAGCCGGCCAGCACCGTCGCCAGGCTGCGCACCTCGGTCAGCGGCACGGCGGGGTCGAGTTGCGCCACCGCCGATCGCAACTCCTGCGCGGCGCCGGCCTCCGCCCGCCCCGACTCCACCACCACGTGCATGGAGCGGCACAGCTCGTGCATGCTGCCAGCCCGGCAGTCTTGCAGATACGGCGTATAGGTGTGCAGCGCGGCGCGGCTATCGAGCGCGCTGTCCTTCACGTCCCCCACCACCCCCACCACCCGCAGCCAGGGATCGCTGGAGATCGCCGGCCCCCACTTCAACCGCCGTCCGATCGCGCTCTGCCGCGGCCAGTACCGCGCCGCCAACGCCGCGCTGACAACCACCACGTTGGCGTTCCCTTCGGCCTCGGCCGCCGTGAAGTCGCGCCCCTGCAGCACCGGGATGCCCAGGGTCGCAAAATACGGGCCGCGCACGATGCTGTGCGCCGAGTCCGGCACTCTCGCCCCCGCCGCCAGCGGCTGCCCTTCCACCGTGAACAAGTGGTCCCAATCGCTCTCGGTGGGCAGATCGCTGCTCGCCGCCACCCTGCGAATGCCTGGCTCGCCCGCCAACCGGTTGCGCAGTCGATCGAGGAACGCCGCCCCTTGGCTGGGCGCGGTGTATCCGGTCTGCGGCAGCGATACCGTTGCCGTGAGCCGACCTTCGGTGGCCACGCCCGCGCCTCCGGCCAGCGCCGCCAGATAGCTGCGCACCAGCAGCGCCGTGCCGCAGGCCAGCACGAACGCCACCGCTACTTGGGCCACGACCAGCGCTTTCCGCCATCCCGCCTCCCGTTTTCCGCCGATCAGCGAGCGCCCCTCCTCCTTCAAGCCGTCGTTCACGTCGGCGCCCGCCGCCGCCCGCGCCGCCAGCACGCCCGCCAGCGGCCCGGCCAGCACCGTCAGCCCGGCTGCGAACGCCAACACCGCTCCGTTCAGCCCCAGCCCCTGCACCTGCGGCAGCGTTGCCGGAGCCGCCGCCGCGATCCCCCGCAGGCACGCCCATGCCAATCCCAAGCCACCGCCCGCGGCCACCGCCGCCAGCATCCAGGCTTCGGTCAGCGCCTGCGCCATGATCTGCCGCCGCCCTGCGCCCAGCGCCGCGCGCAGCGCCCACTCCCGCCGTCGCGCGCTGGCGCGCACCAGGAACAAGTTGGCGGTGTTGGCGCAGCTCAGCAACAGCAGCAACCCCGCCGCCGCCAGCAGCAACTCCATCAATGGGCGCGATCCCGCCACCACCACCGCGCGCAGCGGGTCCGCCACCACCTCGAGCTTCAGCCCCGGAATCCGCCCCACCTTCCGCTCCCACAGTTGCTGAATGCGCCCCGCCGCCGCCGTCATCTGGGCTCGCGCCTGCGCCAGGCTCGCCCCCGGCCGCAGCCGGGCAATCGCCCAGAAATCGAAGTTGTCGCCCACGTCGGCCCGTTCCGCCGCGGTCAGCGCCAGCGGCGTCCAGAACTGCGCCGGCTCGGTGTTCGGCATCCCCCGCGGCGGACAGTCGAACCCCGCCGGCATCACCCCCACCACCGTCGTCGGCATGCCGTTCAGCGCCAGCCTCCGCCCCACGATCCCGCGGTCCGCCCCGAATTGCCGCCGCCACAGCCCATCGCTCAGCAGCACAACGTTAGCCCCCGGACGGTCCTCGTCGGCGCGGAAGCTCCGCCCCAGCTCCGGCTTCGCGCCCAGCGTCGCCAGCAACTCCGGCGAAACCCGTTCGCCCTTCAGCCGCTGCGCCGCGCCCACTCCGGTGAGATCGCTTTCCTCCGGGCTGTACGCGCCCATCGCTTCGAACGCCGCCCCGCCCGCTTTAAGGTAGGCAAGGTCCGAGGCCGGAATCCCCACCGGATTCGGCAGGAAGGCCCGCATCCGCTCCCGCAGCAGCACCAGTTGCCCGGGCTGCGGATACGCCAGCGGTTCCAGCAGCACCGCATTCGCCACCGAAAAAATCGCCGCCGCCGCGCCCATGCCCAGCGCCAGCGTCAGCACCGCCGGAATCGTGAACCCCGGCGCCGTGCGCAGGCTCCGCGCCGCCCAGCGCAGGTCGCGCCCCAGCCTCTCCAGCCCGCGCACGCCGCTCTGGTCCCGCACCGCCTCCGCCACCGCCTCCTGGTCCGCGAAATTGCCCTGGACGGCCGCGTGATGCGCCATCTCTTCCGCCAATTCACGCTCCACCGTTCCCCGCCGCAACAGCCGCCGCAGCCGGTACTTCAAATCGGCGATCACCGCTCCCCCTCCGACAAAATCGTCCCCACCGCCCAGGTCAGCCGCTTCCACGCCCCCGCTTCCGCCTCCAGCCGCGCCCGTCCCGCCCGCGTCAACTCGTAGTACTTCGCCTTGCGGTTCGCTTCCGAAACCCCCCACTTCGGCCGCAGCCAACCCCGCCGCTCCAGGCGATGCAAGGCCGGATACAGCGATCCCGGGGGAACCTGCACCGCGCCTTGGGAGATCTGCCCGATCCGCTCGGCGATCCCGCAGCCATGCCGCGCCTCCAGCGCCACCGTCTTCAGAATCAAAAGGTCCAGCGTCCCCTGCGGCAAATCCAAGCGCATCGGCATCCGTCCGTCTCCTTGTACTTCGATAGGAGCATACCCCTTCTCCTATCGAAGCGCAAGTGGAGCTTGGCCCCTGGCCCCGGCTCCGGGGTCCCGATCCCCTAGAATCAATCCACGATGTTCCGCATCCTCCGCGCGGCCGTAGTGCTCGCGTTCGTCATTCTTGGCGGCGCGGCGTTCTGGTTCTGGGGTCCCGGACCCGGCCGCGCCGCGCCCGTGGTGGTCGAGATTCCCGCCGGTTCGAGCCACGCCCGCATAGCCCGCACCCTCGCCGATGCCGGCGTGGTGCGCTCGGCGCTGGGCTTCGAAGCCTGGGCCGCCTGGCACCGCGGCAGCCGCCTCAAGGCCGGCACCTATCAATTCCGCGGGCGCGAACGGGTGGGGCAGGTCTTCGACCAGTTGGCCCGCGGCCAGTTCTACGCGGTTTCGGTCACCATCCCCGAGGGCTACAACCGCTTCGACATCGCCAACGAGCTGCAGCGCCTGGGCCTGGCCTCGAGCGCCGAAGTCCTCGCCGCCAGCGCCGACCCCGGCTCGATCCGCGACCTCGACCCCGCCGCCGTCTCGCTCGAGGGCTATCTGTTTCCCGCGACCTACCCCATCGCGCCCGGCACCCCGGTCGCGCACGTCCTCGCCCTCATGACCGCGAGGTTCCGCCAGGAAGCCGCGCGCGACCGCCTAGTCCCCGCCGACCTGCACCGCATCGTCACCCTCGCCTCGCTGGTCGAAAAAGAAACCGCCGTGCCCCAAGAGCGCCCCCTGATCGCCGGCGTCTTCGCCAATCGCCTCGCGCGCGGCATGCCGCTGCAGTGCGATCCCACCGTGATCTACGCCGCCCTCCTCGCCGGCCGCTACACCGGCGCCATCCGCCGCGATGATCTGCTCTACCCCTCGCCCTACAACACCTACGCCCGCGCCGGCCTGCCGCCCGGCCCCATCGCCAACCCCGGGCGCGCCGCGCTCGTCGCCGCCGCGCAGCCGGCCTCGACCGACTACCTCTATTTCGTCAGCAACGGCGCCGGCGCCCACAACTTCGCCCGCACCCTGGCCGAGCAGCAGCGCAACGTCGCCCGCTACCGCCGCTCCCAAGCCGCGCACTAGCTTCCGCCAGCACGTATAATGCGTGCATGAAGCGCGCCAAGCAGAATCTCACCGTCGCGCTCGATCCGGCCACGATCCGCCGGGCCAAGCGCCTGGCGGTCGAGCGCGATTGCTCCATCAGCGCCCTGGTCGCGCAGCAGATCGAAACGCTGGTGGATGACCACGGCGCCTACGAGCTCGCCAAGCGCCGCGCCCTCGAGCTGCTCGAAACCGGAATTCCCGGCACCTTCAAACCCATGCGTCGCGCGGAATTTTATGATCAGGTCCTTCGTCGACACCAACGTCCTGGTATACGCCCACGCCCGGCAGGAATCGGAAAAGCAGCGCATCGCTAAAGCCCTGCTCGCCGACCTGTGGCGTGCCGGCGCGGGTGTCGTCAGCACCCAGATCCTGGCCGAGTTCTATGCGACGTTGACCCGCAAGGCGGCCATCTCTGCACCTCGCCATGCCGCCCGCGAGCTGGTCCGTCAATATAGCCGCTGGTCGGTGATCCTGATCCAGCCCGCCGACGTCACCCACGCCGCTGAAGTCGAGGAAGAGGCGCAAATCAATTTTTGGGACGCGCTGATGATCGTTGCTGCGGAGCGTTCCGGCGCGGCCCGCCTGCTCACCGAAGATCTGCACCATGGCCAAACCCTCCTCGGCGTGCGCATCGAAAACCCATTCCGGAGGCCCAACTGAGCCCCGCCGGCACGATCGCCATCATCGGCGGCGGCCCCGCCGGCGCCATGGCCGCCGCCGGCCTCGCCCAGGCCGGCCGCAAGGTGGTGCTCTTCGATGAAAAGCTCGCCTGGGAAAAGCCCTGCGGCGGCGGCCTCACCGACAAGGCGTTGCGCCAGTTTCCCTTCCTGCGCACGCTCGAGGTCCAGCGCAATTTCGTCACCGAATGCGAGCTCACCAGCCCCCGCGGCCGCCGGCTTCTGCTCCAGCTCGACCGCCAGGTCGCCATCTTCTCGCGCCGCGACCTCAACGCCCTGCTGCTCGAGCGCGCCCGCGCCGCCGGCGCCGAGATCCGCCGCCAGCGCGTCACCGATCCCGCCGCGCTCGGCGCCGGCGCTTGGGTCTTCGCCACCGGCGCCCGCCGCTCATCCCCTCCCCCAGCGGCCATTGGCCCCCATCCCCTAATCCCCAACCCCCATTCCCCATCCCCCCCGTCCTGGCTCGCCACCGCCGGCTACTACCTTCCGCTCGCCGCCCTCCCCTGGCCGCCGCAGCGCATGGCCATCCGTTTCCTTCCCGACCTCGATGGCTACATCTGGAGCTTTCCCCGCGCCGACCACGCCTCGGTCGGCATCTGCGGCCCGCTCGGCAACCCCGCCACCCGCGAGCTGCGCCGCCGTCTCGAAGCTTGGCTCGACGAGCTCGGCATCGCCTGGCGTGGCGCGCCGTTCTATTCGCATCTCCTCCCCTCGCCCGCCCCCGGCAGTTTGCGCGCCGCCCGGTTGGAAGGCTCCGACCCGCTACCCTGGGCCACCGTCGGCGACGCCGCGCACTTGGTCGATCCCATCACCGGCGAAGGCTTGTACTACGCGCTGCGCTCCGGCGAGCTTCTGGCCCAAGCCTGGTCCAGCCATGGCCCCAGCTACACCGAACTCCTGCAGCGCGAGCTCATTCCCGAACTCGAAGCCGCGGCGGCCATCGCCCAGCGCTTCTACCGCGGACGCTTCCTTGGCGACTCCATCCTCGAGCGCATGGCGCTGTTCGCCGCGCGCAGCCGCCGCTTCCGCCAACTCCTGTGCGACCTCTTCGCCGGCAGCCAAGGCTACCTCGACCTCCGCCCCCGCCTCTACCGCCAGCTCGCCCCCACGCTGCTCGAGCTCGCAACCCATCCATGAACCGCAACCGCTCTGCATCCCTCCAGCGCCGCGCCGAGTCCCTCATCCCCGGCGGCGTGGACTCGCCCGTCCGCAGCTTCCGCGCCGTCGGCGGCAACCCGCCTTGGTTCGAGCGCGGCTCGGGCGCCTACCTTTACGACGTGGATGGCAACCGCTACCTCGATTGCATCGCTTCCTGGGGCGCGCTCCTGTTCGGCCACGCCCATCCCGCCGTCACCGCCGCCATCACCGCCGCCGCCGCCCGCGGCTCGAGCTTCGGCGCTTCTTGCCCAGGTGAACTCGAGCTTGCCGATGCCGTCGTCCGGGCGCTGCCCGCCGCCGCCGGCATCGAGATGCTGCGCTTCGTCAACTCCGGCACCGAAGCCACCATGTCGGCCGTGCGCCTCGCCCGCGGCTTCACCGGCCGCGAGGGCGTGCTGAAATTCTCCGGCGCCTACCATGGCCACGCCGATCTCTTCCTGGTCGAAGCCGGCTCCGGCGTCGCCACCCTCGGCCTCGCCACCTCCGCCGGCGTGCCCGCCGGCGCGGTATTCAACACCCACACCGTTCCCTACAACGATCTGGCCGCGGTCGAGGCCGTGCTCGAGCAGCAGCGCGGCACCATGGCGGCCATCATCGTCGAGCCGGTGGCCGGCAACATGGGCTGCGTGCCCCCGGCGCCCGACTTCCTTCCCGGCCTGCGCGCCCTCGCCACCCGGCACGGCGCGCTGCTGATCTTCGATGAGGTCATGACCGGCTTCCGCCTCGCCCGCGGCGGCGCAAGCGAACGCTATGGCATCCGCCCCGATCTGGTCACGCTGGGAAAAATCCTCGGCGGCGGCCTCCCCGTCGCCGCCTACGGCGGCCGCCGCGACCTCATGAACCTCATCGCGCCCCTCGGCCCGGTCTACCAGGCCGGAACCTTGAGCGGCAATCCGCTGGCCATGGCCGCCGGCCTCGCCAGCCTCGAGCTCGCCGCCGCCCCCGGCGTCTACGAAGGCCTCGAAGCCTGGGGCCTGGAAATCGAGCAGGGGTTGGTCCAAGCCATCGCCGACACCGGCGCCAGCGCGCGCGTCCAGCGGGTCGGCAGCATGCTCACCGTGTTTTTCTGCGCGCCGCCGGTGGCCAATTTCGCCGACGCCCGCGCCTCCGACACCCGCGCCTTCGCCCGCTTCCACGCCCGCATGCTCGAGCAGGGCATCCTCTGGCCGCCCTCGCAGTTCGAGGCCGCTTTCTTCGGCACCGCCCACGGCCCCGCCGAAGCTGCTGCCCTCCTCGCCGCCGCCCGCTCCGCCCTCGGCGAAGGCTGAACTACTTCTCCGCGGCCATCTTCTTCGCCAGCTGAAGCACCTGCTGCCGCCCCGACGGGCTCAGGTTCGCCGCGCACTCGCGCATCTGCGCCAGGAAGGCGCGCTCTTCCGGGCTGATCGGCGCGTTCGCCGGCGCCGCCGGCGCGGCGGCTTCTTCGTTCACCGGCTCGAAAAACCCGGCCAGCGGAATCTCCAGCGCCGAAGCCAGCCGCGCCAGCGTCTGCAGCGAAGGCTCGGTGTGCCCGTTCTCCACCCGCGAGAGATAGCAGCGCAGCAGTCCGGTGCGGTTCTCGAGGTCGCCCTGCGACAGTCCCCGCTCCTGCCGCACTTGCCGGATGCGCTCGCCGATCAGAATCATGCCCCGCCAGCTGTCCCCGCCGTCGCGTTGATCCCGTCGCGCAGCTCTTTGCTCGGCTTGAAATACGCCACCTTCCGCGCCGGCACCGCCACCGGCGCCCCCGTCTTCGGGTTGCGCCCCATGCGCGCCTCCCGCTGCCGGATGCGGAAACTCCCGAACCCGCGGATCTCGACCTTGTCCCCTGCCTGCAGCGAATTCACGATGCTGCTGAAGATGGTTTCGACAATGGTTTCGCGCGCCTCCCGCGTCAGCGCGCCCGTTTTCCCAACCTCCTCGATCAGGTCCGCCTTGGTCATAAACAGGACTCTAGCACATGCCCACCATCCGGTGGTTGTGCTCGTTCGCCTCCTCCGCGGGCCTTTGCGTCTTTGCCTGAAATGTGTTGTTGTGGACTCTACGATGCCTGCCTCGACCCGCGTCCGCATCGCCCCCAGCCCCACCGGCGATCCCCATGTCGGCACCGCCTACATGGCGCTGCTCAACCTCATCTTCGCCCGCCAGCGCGGCGGCCAGTTCGTCCTCCGCATCGAAGACACCGACCAGACCCGCTTCGTCGCCAGCTCCGAGCAGATGATCTTCGACTCCTTGCATTGGCTCGGCCTCGACTGGGACGAAGGCCCCGACAAGGGCGGCCCCTTCGCCCCCTACCGCCAATCCGAGCGCACCGCCCTCTACCGCCAGGCGGTCGAGCAATTGCTCGCCAGCGGCCACGCCTATCACTGCTTCTGCACCCCCGAGCGCCTCGAAGACATGCGCCGCGCCCAGTCGGCTGCCAAGCTCCCCCCGCGCTACGACCGCACCTGCCGCCGCCTCGACCCCGCCGACGCCGCCCGCCGCCTGGCCTCGGGCGCGGCCGCCACCGTTCGCCTCGCGGTTCCCGAGACCGGCGCCACCACCTTCCGCGACGAACTGCGCGGCGACATCACCTTCGACCACAACAACGTGGACGACCAGGTCCTGCTCAAATCCGACGGCTTCCCCACCTACCACCTCGCCAACGTCGTGGACGACCACGCCATGCAGATCAGCGATGTCATCCGCGCCGAAGAGTGGATCTCTTCCACCCCCAAGCACGTCCTCCTCTATCACGCCTTTGGCTGGCCCCCGCCCCGCTTCTGGCACATGCCCCTGCTGCGCAATAAAGACAAGTCCAAGATCTCGAAGCGCAAGAATCCCGTCTCGCTCATCTATTACCGCGAAGCCGGCTACCTTCCCGAAGCCATGGTCAACTTCCTCGGCTTGCTCGGCGGTGGCATGCCCGTGGCCGAAGAAGCCGCGGCCGAAAAATTCTCGCTCGACGACATGTTCGCCCGCTTCCAGTTCGAGCAGATCCGCCTCGGCGGCCCCGTCTTCGATCTCGAAAAGCTGCGCTGGCTCAACGGCCTCTACCTCCGCGCCCTCTCGCCCGAGGCCTTCCTCGCCGCCGTGCGCCAAGGCGTCTTCAGCGACGAGTACCTTGCCCGCATCACCCCGCTGGTCCAGGAGCGCATCGAAACCCTCGGCCAATTCCTCGATCTAACCGACTTCTTCTTCCTCGACCGCGTCTCGCCCCCGCTTGAAGTTTTCCTGCCCAAGAAGCGGCCCTTGCCCGAGGCTCTCGAAGTCACCTCCGACCTGTTGGCCAAGCTCGAAGCCGCGCCTTGGGCACCCGCCGAACTGGAAGCCGCCCTGCGCGAGCTTGCCACCGCCAAGGGCTGGTCGGCCAAAGAAGTGTTCATGATGCTCCGCGCCTTGGTCACCGGCAAGACCGCCTCGCCTCCGCTGCTCGAGAGCTTGGTCGTCCTCGGCCGCGCCCGCACCCTCGATCGCATCCGCAGGTTTCTGGAGGCGCCGCCGCAGGCGGGGCCGCCAAGAAAAGAGAATCCGCCCGAAGTTTGAGAGCAAGATCCGGAGTGCGCGCACGCCGCGGCTGCCCTACGCTGATGCCCATGCCCCAGGATCATCGCTGGAAACAGGTCCTCGCCCACGATCCCCCCGCCGACGGCGCCTTCTTCTACTCCGTCCGCACCACCGGCGTCTACTGCCGCCCCTCGTGTCCGGCGCGCCGCCCGCGCCGCGAGCACGTCGCCTTTTATTCCGACCGCGCCGCCGCCGAAGCCGCCGGCTTTCGTCCCTGCCGGCGCTGCCGCCCCGACCAGCCGCCGCCCGCCGCTCGCATCGCGCGCGCGTGCCGATCGCTTGAAGCCGCGCTCGAAGACTGCGGCCCGCCCCCCAGCCTGGCCCAGCTCGCGCGCCAAGCCGGCCTCAGCCCATCCCATTTCCACCGCCAGTTCCGCGCTGCCACCGGCCTCACCCCGCGCGAATTCCTGGCGGCGGTCCGCGCCCGGCGTTTTCGTGCCGCGCTTCCCAGCGCGGCGACGGTCACGGACGCTGGCTACGCCGCCGGCTTTTCCTCGAGCGGCCGCCTCTACGAAAACGCCCCCGCCTCGCTCGGCATGGCTCCCTCGCGCTTCCGCCGCGGCGGCGCCGGCGAGACCATTCGCTATGGCATCGGCCAATCGTCGCTCGGCCCCGTGCTCGCCGCCGAAACCGACCGCGGCCTTTGCGCCATCCTGCTCGGCGAGGGCCAGCCAGCGCTGCAGCGCATCTTCCCCCACGCTCGCATCGTTCCTGCCGGCCCCGACTTCGCCCAGCGCTTGCAAGCGGTGCTGGCGCTGATCGAAGCCCCCGCCCCCGGTTGCCATCTCCCCCTCGATCTTCAGGGCACCGCCTTCCAGCGCCGCGTCTGGCAAGCCCTGCGCGCCATCCCCGCCGGCGCGACTTGCACCTACTCCAACCTCGCCCGTCGCATGGGCGCCGCGCGAGCGGTCCGCGCCGTCGCCTCCGCCTGCGCCGCCAACCCGCTCGCCGTCGCCATCCCCTGCCACCGCGCCGTCCGCAAATCCGGCGCTCTCGCCGGCTACCGCTGGGGCCTGGCCCGCAAACGCGCCCTCCTCGCCGCCGAATCCGCGCCAAAGCATCCAGCTCGGAGCTAGTCTCCGCGCGCTTGAAACTCGAACCCTCAAGTTCCGAAGAACCGCTGGATCTCCTCCCACCGCCGCGGCACCGTCCGCGCCGTGCTCAAGTGCCCGCCCCGCCGGAACAGCTTCAGTCGAATTCCGGTGCGCACCGCAAAATCCCGCACCGTCCGCCACGGCACATACGGATCATCCTGCGCGTGATACATCAGAATCTTCTTGGCATCCAACTCGCCCGCGTGCGCCAGCGGGCTGTAGAAGCGCCCCTTCCCCAGCTTCGCCCAGTTGCGCGCGCTCAGCCGGTACCCCTGCCCGAACGCTTCCCGGATATACGCCGCATAGCTCGGGTTCGAGGTCTCCTTGCGCTGCTCGTCCGCGAGAATGCTCCAATCCACCACCGGACAGTTCGCCACCGCCTTGGTCACCCGCGGGTCGAGGGTTGAAAGTATCGCCGCCGTGCCGCCGAAGCTGCCGCCGATCACGAACACTTCCTCCGGCCGCACCTCGAAGCGCGCGCCGAACGCCGCCTCCCGCACCGGCCGCCGCAGCGCGTCCAGCACGTCGCTCAGATCCTGCTGCGGCTCCCGCGCCAGCAGTTGGCCGCCGCTCTCCCATGACCCCCGCCAGCGCGGATAGAAAACCCAATACCCCTTCGCCGCCAGGAACTCCGCCAGCGGCTGCTTGCGCGGCATCGAGGGCATCCCGTCGCACAGCAGGATCAGCCGCGAGCGCCGCGTCTTCCGCCCCGGCGCCCAAAACTCGGCCACAAGGTCGCCCGCCATCCGTGTCCGGTACATCCCACGGTCAACGGTAAACGGTCAACGGTAAACGGTCAACGGTGAACGGCTATTTCACCACAATCTTCCCGAACATCCCTGCCTTCGCGTGTCCCGGCACGGTGCACAGGTAGTACGCGGTGCCGGCGGAATCCGCCTTCACCACCAGCACCGAGCCCGAATACTTCCCGCCCTTGTACGGCTTCAGGGCCCCCGTCCCCAGGCTGCCCGCGCTGACCTTCATCGCGTACGGCGGCGCTTGATCGCTCAAGTAGAGGTTGTGCGCCATGTCGTCGTCCACGTTGATCACGTTGATCGTCACCCGCGAGCCCTTCGCCAAATCAATCTCGGGATTCGTCAGCCCGTCAATCTGGAACGACATCATGTCGTTTTTCGGCCCGGCCAGCGCCGTCAAATGCAGGTCGCCGGCCGTTGCCACCGCGATCCGGTTGTGCTGCCGGTCGGCCCGCAGCGTCGCGCTGGTCACCGGAAAATTGTAATTCGACGCATACGTCCGTGCCTGCTTCGAAACCAACTCGAAATGCGCGGTCGCCGCCACCGCCGCGCCCACCATCCCCGCCACCACCACCCATTTCCTGATCATCTCGCCCCCCTGTTCCCCATTCCCCGATTCCCCATCTCCCAATTCCCCTGTCTGCCTGCTATCCTTGAGATGTCCAGCAAGTGCTTTGGGTGACCCCGCCCTCGGGGGTTGAAAAGGGAAGCCGGGTGAAAAGCCCGCACGGCCCCGCCACTGTAAGCGGAATGCCGCCTCTCGATTTTGCCACTGGGGCTTGGCCCTGGGAAGGCGAGAGCCGGATCCACCGCGAGTCAGGAGACCTGCCCAGAGTTTCCGGCGCGCTGCCTTCAGCGCGTCTGCTCGCATTCGGCTGACGCGGGTCAGCCCGAAAGGCTCGGTCCCCTCGTGCGTTGCCTGTTCCCTGCTTTTTTCCTCCTGGCGCTCTGCCCGGCCGCCCTGCCCCAAAGCACGCCCAAGCCCCAGGCGCCGCCTACGATCGTCAACGTCGTCGCCCTGGGCGTTCCGCTGCCCGAGGCCCAGCTCGGCAACGCCACCGCCGCCCTCTCCGGCACCGAACTCAAGGACCTCAACCCGCTCCAGGCCGCCGCGGGTCTGCGTTTGATCGCCGGACTCGATGTGATCGCGAGCGGCCAGACCGGCGCGGTGACTTCGATCTTCCTGCGCGGCGCGCCCAGCGACTTCACCAAGGTCCTGCTCGACGGCGTCCCCATCCAACGCCTGGACCTCGGCGGTTACGATTTCTCCAACCTCGCCCCCGTCGGCCTCGAGAGCATGCAGGTCCTGCGCGGTCCCGACAGCGTCATCTACGGCTCCGATGCCGCCGCCGGCGTCATTGCCCTGACCACGCGCCGCGGCGACCAAGGCCCCGGCCTCGAATTCGATTCGACCACCCTGGCCGGCCCCTACGCCACCCTGCTGCAGAGCGAGCAGGCGCTGGGCCATCACGGACCCTTCGATTTCGCTCTCCGCCACGGCTACACCTTCACCCACAATCAGCAGCCTGGCGCCGCCTTCCGCAACGCCACCTACGGCGCCAATCTCGGCTGGCGCCTCGCCCCCGCGGCCTCGCTCCGCTTCGATCTCCAGCGCAGCTTCGCCGACACCGGCCAGCCCAACGCGCTGCTGTTCTACGGCCTCTCTGAAGGCGCATTCAAGCATCAAGCCGAGACCTACGGCGCGCTCAGCTTCGACCAGCAGATCACCCCCCTCTGGTCCCAACGCCTCACCCTCACCCAGTCCCAGGCCAACCTCAACAGCGTCATCCCCGGTCCGGCCGGCATCCCCGACGGCTTCGGCGACTTCGATGGCCTACCGGTCACCATCGCCGGCGCCAACGGCTTCACCGCTTCCGGCCAAGCCATCCTCAGCTTCGGCGGCCCCTTTCCCCAGGCCAGCCCCTCCGACACCCTCCGCCGCGATCTCAACTACGAAACCAGCATCGCCCTCGCGCCCGCCTGGAACCTGATCGAGGGCTACCGCTACGACAACGAGCGCGGCCTCAGCTCCAATGCCGCCCTCAGCCGCCATAACCACGGCGTCTACGCCGTCCTCGCCGGCGGCCTCGGCCATCGCATCTTCGCCAACGGCGGCGTCAGCTTCGACCGCAACACCCCGTTCGGATCTTCCGCCAGCCCGCAGGCCTCGCTTGCCTGGTACCCGTTCGCCGCCACCCGCCTCCGCGCCAGCGCCGGCCAAGGACTCAAGGATCCCGCCCTCGAGCAAGAGGTGTTCTCGCTCTTCAACGAGCTCGCCGCCGCCCCCGGCGGCTCCGCGCTCATCGCCCAGCTCGGCGTCCAGCCCCTGCGTCCCCAGCGCAGCCGCAACGCCGACTTCGGTGTGGACGAATATTTCTTCGCCGGCGCCGGCTCGGTCAGCCTCACCGGATTCGACCAGCGCTATTACGACGTGGTCGAAGACATCCCGCCCAGCGCCTTCGCCGCCCTCGGCATTCCCGCCGCCGTCGCCCAGGCCGCGCCCTTCGGGGGCGAATTCAACTCGCTCACCACCCGCGCCCGCGGCCTCGAGGTCGAGTCCCAGCTCCGCCGCGGCCCGTGGCGCCTGCGCGGCACCTACACCGCCACCGCCGCCCGCGTCCTGCGCAGCTTCTCCTTCGACGCCCAAGCCCCTACCTTCAACCCCAACCTCCCCGGCATCGCCATCGGCGCCTTCGCCCCGCTCGTCGGCGGACGCCCCTTCCGCGTTCCGCCCCAGACCGCCAGCCTGTCGGCCACCTACGCCCGCTCCCGTTTCACCGGCACCGCCTGGGTCACCTACACCAGCCGCCGCGATGACTCGACCTTCTTGACCGACGCCGCCTTCGGCAACACCCTGCTCCTCCCCAACCACAACCTCGATCCCGCCTTCACCCTGGTCAACCTCGCCGCCTCCTGGCGCCTCTCCCCCCGCTGGCAGCTCCTCGCCGCCGTGGACAACGCCACCAATCGGGCTTACCAGGAAGTCATCGGCTTTCCCGGCCCCCGCCTCACCGCCCGCCTCGGCGCATCCTTCACCTGGTCCACGCCTAAGTGATTTAACCTTCCGGGCTGAAGATCTCCTCGATCGTCCGCTCGAAGATCCGCGCCAACATGAACGCCAGCGGCAGGCTCGGGTCGTACTTGCCGGTCTCGATGGCGTTGATCGTCTGCCGCGACACCTGCGCCAGCTTGGCGACCTCGGCCTGCGACCAGCCGCGCTCGGCCCGCAGCACCCGCAGCCGGTTCAGCATCGGCTCCGCCAGCCCAAGATGACAATCGCCCCCGCCCAGGACAACAACGCCGGCAGCTCCAGATCGCCTCGTGCAGCGTTCCAAACTCCCGCACGCGCCAGCAGGTCCATGATCTCCATCGCCAATACGGTGACGATGAACGCGAATGTCGCCGCCTGCAGATGCACTTTCTTGATCCATTCATCGCCCGCGTTCCGCACCGCGACCACGAGCGTCACGATCAGCGCGAGGAACACCAGTGATGGCAGCGATCCGAGCAGCCCGCGCGTCGGTCCCGTCACCAGCCCGCGCCGGAGCGCCAAGTATACGAACGCACTAACGCACGCGTAGATTCCGCAAACCAGCAGCAGCGCCATTCGCGCCCGCCGCCAACGCTCCCCGAACGGATGGTTCCCCGCCTGCTCTGCCGACATAGTGCTCACCTCCACAGGCAATGTAAAGCA